>Ga0315915_1003415_pt1 | contig 20131 bp, 3 predicted proteins | sample MpolbnodulesMG_FD_207738 | JGI IMG/M metagenome (GOLD analysis project Ga0315915, IMG submission 207738) | Medicago polymorpha root nodule microbial communities from Los Angeles, California, United States - branched nodules | ecosystem: Host-associated > Plants > Roots > Nodule | place: USA... | reverse complement strand
GTTTTTTTTCTTGGTTGGCAAATGTCAAAATTTTTTATTTTATTATGCAACAGAAAAAGATATATACAAACCTTAGAGATTAAATTAATTGATTGATAATTAAATTATTGCTATGTAACTCTCCTTTGACTGGAGACCATGGTTATAATAATTTAATTTTTAAATGAAAAAATAACTGTATAATTTAGATTTGGTCTAATGGTAGATTATTCTATTTTTGGTAAGTTTTAATAAATTATTATTTTTGTTATTAAGTTTTTACTAAAAATGTTAAATGTCTATTCTTTGAACCATTTTTGAGAGGTTTATATTAGACACATCTCAAAGAAAAAAAGTACAATACTACAAATTAGCTCATCTAAATTGACATCGGAAGAATTAAATACGAGATCTTAAGAAATAACAAACTTCAAGGTATCAAACCAACATCTTCAAACCCATGCAAATGGGTTAAAAAAGTATGATACCCTAAGGAGATAAAATTCTTTTTGATGAATTATGATTAAAATATTAATTTATTATAAAAAAAATATGAAATATCGAAAAGATTAGATGGATGATAAATGAAACTTTAATTCGTTAGTTTCATATTTTGAAATTAATTGTTTGAAGGAGGTTACGAATTATTAATGATGGTAACCCTTTTCAAAAACAAAAGATGGTTACCGTTAATAGTATAAGTTGGACTATAAGTTTATAAGTAGATGGAGTTCCATTTTAAAAACTAACTTTTTAGGGTTTAATTGAGTTTAACCCAAATTTTAAGATGATACAAAAATTTATTTAAAATATATTAAGTTGTCTATTATGAGGTTACTATTGTTGGTTTAACTAAATCATGTTTTAGATGTCCCGTCTTGGGCTTAGGGTTAAAGAGCCATATATTGTATGAGATAAAATCTGAAGAAGTGTGTATAAGTAGGGTTGATACCCATCTTAAAAAGACGTCTTTATAGGATTAAGTTAAATCCAACTCAAATTGTAAGGATTATGGTAATTTAGAGTTCGATTGTAAAAATAAGTATAGTCTGATCGATGATTGTTTCACCTAAAAATCGAACACGAATTCTTTTACATCTCATATTTAAAATCATCATCACCGACTTTAAATCTCTTTCATTCCCATCAGTCAGACCATATACTTATCAACCTCGGTGCACCATGAACCTCCCACTTCAACTCTTTCAAGTTTTTTAGAATGTTTCTTTTCTTCTTGAAATTATTGTACAAGCGACTAACATCAAATCTTTGATCTATATACATGTCAAAATTTTGTAATATGAGAGAGACCTTTAAGAATGAAAAATGAAACAAAGACAAGAGACCATAAATAGTTGGTCATTTTCCATTTAGAAGAATATTTTGTAAATTACGATAAAATTTACACCTTTACGAAGTTACAACACCAACAATTAAGCGTTATTCCACTATACAAGGACTAAGTGGATCATACTACGTCATAATTTTTATCATACTAGATAATTAATGTCAAATTTTATGACATGAACAATTACGAGATTAATTAAAAAAAAGAATCATATTCTCTAAACATATGTAACATGAGAGACCATTCTAAAACGATAAATGACCAAAAAGATAAATTAAGCTTTTGCTTTTATGATTTATCCCACTTGAATCATATGCTCCTTTCTCGACAGAATAATAAATTCACCAAAATAAGCAGATAGAAGCATTAATGTAGAGTGCAAGAAGCACCACTTGCAAGCTAATAAAGTCTTAGGATCCATACATGAATGTATTCATACTTCAAGTTGCAGAGCTTGCATCACATCACATTACATGTTATCTTGGCCGTATCTTTAATATCGATTGGATATTTTGAATCTTGAAAGTCAACCAAGACTTGTGTATGTGGATGGAGTTGAATGAGGTCGTTACTTAATTCAAGTTTGGTCCAACAAGTGGTGGAGCTAGAGTAAGTTTTAGACGTGGCCTGTGTAAATAAAATAAAATACTTTTTAAAATGTATATTATATTAAACTTAATCGGTAAAAAAATCATAATAATTATTTAGAAAAGTTGATCTTGGATGATATGGAGTCAAATTTATCCATAGTCGACTATATACTAAATAGATTAGCAATATCTTATTCCATAGGAAAAATTAAGTTATTTGCAAGAAATTATGCATCTTTTTCTTTAAGATAGTTGTCTTAACAATTTTAAAACAACACTCATATAAAAAAAGGATGCATAATTTCTTTCAAATATATCAAAGTGAGAAGTATGAAAAGTCCACATCTTCAAAGAGTGGACATTAATATAATCAAATTTAGTCAACCAATCAACACATTTGTTACTTTATCTCAATGAATGAATAAAGGAAACTACCCAATAAAAAGAGCTTCCGAATAAGGGAAAATAAATTTGGGTGTGGATGAAAATCATTCTTCTTGGTATCAACAACCATATTCAAAGCTTAGCGGAAGTTAGATTTCTTGATAATATATCGATAACCGATATCCTAAGCCAACTGAAGGACTCTCCAATTATCCGAAAGTTTAGCTAATAAATTTGAAGCTCTGGCACAAGATCCATAAAAACCGTGAATCCAAATCCCCCTATCCTTTTTCAAGAGGCCCTCAAAACCTGCATTACTAGGATTACCAAAAGAAGAGCCATCCACATTCACTTTAATATAGCCTTCAGGGGGATTCCAGCGAACCTGACAAATCACACGTCGCTTGTTAGTGGGATGAGTACATGAACCATGGAAGAATGATAAGATAATATATTATTAGTTGAAGCCTAAGTATCTTTCTTCATATTTTGAAATATATCTTTGTTTCTATTTCGCCAAATCTCAAAACAGGTTATAATGAAAAATGTGTATGTCTCACTAGTAACATGGTGTTTAAACCAAATCTGACAATCTTATATGTAATTTATTTTAGGATATCTAGGACGGAAGTAACTCCATATAGCCATTGCGCTAGGGCAATCATGAAGAGTGTATATATATATATATATATATATATATATATATATCATTTTCAATAGCCACAACACATCTATAACAGAAAGTGTTAATGGTAAGATGACCTAAACATCTAAAGGCACTATTATGAAGACTATCATGCATCACCAACCAATAAAAGTGCCTCAAGATTTTAGAAATTGATAACCGCCAAATCTAACTCCAACACTTAGTGGTTGCCAAATGTTGAGCTTGATTCCTATCCAACCACCTATATGCGTGACAAGCCAAGTATATATCATTAGGGAAACCACTCCAAATGAGTCTATCATCAGTGTCATGATCAATGGTGATGCTACAAATACAATATTAGTAAAAAGATGGAAGATGAGTGTAGAGTTTGTTGAAGTTCCAATCTCCATTTTCATGCAAATCACAAAGATGAATGTTCGTGTCACTAATATGAACATAAGTCACAACATTGCAAAGATAAACATATATTTATCCATTCATCATACCAAACAGATAGTTTGCTTCTCCCAATTTTGCAGATGAAGCTCGGCCCCAAGATTTCCCTTACCTTCACAATAAAATGCCAAATGCACGAATAGTCAAGCTTAAAAACAATATCAATGATACGAGAGTCAGACATATATTTTTTCCTCATCATCCGAACTCAAAGCTTGTGTGGATTGCGTAAAATTTCCCAAATTTGTTTGCAAAGTAAAGAAATGATCCCAATGATATTCCGACACAGCCTGGTTCTTCCAATTAAACCAATAACAAGAGTTCCTCCCCCATATAAAAGAACTAACAATAACATCAATATTATCACAAATACCAGATGGAAGTGTTCTCCATATTATAAATTAGGCATGACAATTAAAACACTTTTTACTAAAGTGACTCTTTCTAATCTACTCAAAAGGTTCACTTTCCAATCCTCCAAGCTCCCAGTTATCTTGTTTCGAATGTAACAGAATGGAAATTAAAATAAAATAAAATAAAATAAACTCTACCAAACAACATGAGAAATCTAAGGTACTTACCGAGATGAGAAGTATGACAACAAAACCTAACTTAGTTGTAAGACGCTTCACCTACACCCAAAGGATAGTGGAATCGAATCATGAAGGGGGAAGTAAAAAACACTATTGTTCTCCTTTAGAAAAAGTAAGAGAGTTAAATACATCTTATTCAGGTAAATAAATGTACATCTATACTAGTTTGCTCACAAAAATACTTTTTAAGGTAGCCAATGCTTCATGAGGTCTAAAGAGACTTTAAAGGAAAATATTAAAAAAAAAAAAGCGTTTCAATGTTAATGATACCATTTTATTGTAAGCCATTTTAATTTATCTTTATTTTTTTAAGTAGTTTATTGACTAAAAATTCACTTTTAAAGTGAATAAATAAGGATCCAAAGTTTGAACCCTGATCCTGACGAACTACAACGTCTTTGCCAACTACGCTATACTCACGAAAACTATGTTTATCATTTTGCGAGATTAAAAATATTTTAATTGAGATAGACAATTGTTGCTTAAAAAAAATAAAATTAAGATAGACAATTTATTTATCTGTCTGTACTTGTAAGATCTTTTACTTGTTATACTCAATTTTTTTTTTTTGAAGTTTTTAATATATTAACTTTTTTAGGCTTCTAATACATGATTTTTTTTTTGGAGGTCCAAAGGCTTTGCTTTAGGCTGGCCCTAACTTAATTGGCAAATAATTTGTGGCAATGCAGAGTGGTCTTGTACCTAATTTTATGATTTTTTAAAGAGTTGTGTTATTTGAACATCCATATATGTGACAATTTTTGTGATAACCAAAATTTTATAAAGGAAATGAGGTATTAGCAAAAAAATCAAAGCAATAGAGAGAGAAAATAAAAAGATAATGTGAGTATGAGAGAGAAAATTGTCACAAAAATTGTCAAAAATGATTGTTAAAATATCATTTCTCTTTTTTAAAGTTGATTTTTACACTACTAATTTTCTTGAGTAGTGCGTTAGAAACCAACATATCTTGGGGTTAGCAACAAAAATAATTCCCACAATATGACAAATCAATATTTAATTTATGATTAAAAGTCATGTCTTACATTTTGTCAAAAAAAAAAAGGCATGTCTTACATTTTGTGTTTGATGGTGTGTTTCTAATAATATTACCTAATTGAGCGACGTTGTGAAAGCTTAATAGAAAATTAATCATCTATTGACTCAAATTTAGTTGAAGTGATTGGAGTCGTTAAATAACAATTGAAGTCTTTAAGGGAGGTTGATGACTTTTTAACATATGGGATGTGATACATCACCATTAAATTAAAAAAGTGAATTTGGGACTTGAAAATTGTTCTTCTCCCTTTAAAAATTGGTCATTTCCTTAATTCAGTGTGAGTTAACATATATTCGACATTTTTCAACGAAAGTTAATTCACACTGATATTTTTAAAATCGCTTTAATCACTTTTTAAGTTAATTCAACCAATCTTAAAAATATAAGCGTAAATTAACTTCCGTTAAAAAATGTCTAACATGAGACAACTCATACTGAATTAAGTGAATAAGTAATTTTAAAAGAGAAAACAGCAATTTTCATACAACTTAGGATAATATTGAGGACCATTTGTGACTTCAGTGGTCCAACAAGTTCATGGGGTGGGCCGGCAAGACTCGATTGGCAACTCGTCTATTTTGACCTCTTAGATTCTTTCAGTGGGTTGGGGAAGAAAATAAATAAATTAATAGAAAACTTAGATTTTTCTATACCTAATAATTGGTCAAAGATTACATCATAATGGATTTGAAATGACTAATTAGATAATGGATTTGAAATGACTAATTAGATTCGTCAACACCAAAATTAATATGATTTGTATATTTTTGTATTACACTAATACATATTTTAGTTATTTTAAATTTCTAATTCATTTGAATTAATAACGAAATATATATAATTATTATTATCTTAATAAAACTATATAATAAATATTTTAAAGAATTGATTCATCTTTATTTTAAACCAACGTGTGTGTTTTTTAAAGTGAAAATTAGAGGACAAAATTATCTGTTGATGATTATGACATCGCAATTATGTTAACACTCAAAATCACCTCATATCATTTATAGCACCCAAAGATATATATATTAAAATAAAAATAAGGAAAATATAGTTTGGATGATTATGCTAAAATCCGAGGAACCAATCATGTGACCGACAATCCAATGCCTCGTTAAAACTCTTACCAAAAATACATTTAAGGATAAAACATGATGAATTGAAAAAGAATGCAAGAACATAATAAAATGGTTGGCATAGCCTAATGAAATCTATAATAAGGAATCTAATTTCTTAGGACATTTAAGCCTCTTGTGACATTTAACCCTAAAGATACAATTTCATTAGCATAATGATTGCCTTCACAGTAAATATGAGTAACAAAGAAGTTCATGAATTTGATTATCTCATTGCTGTATCCAGGGACGGACCCACGTTGCCTCCAGTGTAGGCCTGGGCCCTCACTATATTTCAGTTTCTTGGCACCCTATCTACATGTAACTTTTGCAGTTTTATAAGATTATGAGTGTAATATTATAGGTCGTAGTACTAGGCTACTAGTATGCTAGTATATATGATATGATGATCGCATGAAAAATTGAAAACATTATAAATATATAATAATGTATGCCCAATCAAAAAATATATAATAATATATGTAGGACATTTTAAAGTAATTTTCCCCTCTATTTCTTTGTTTTTGTTTTTTTTTTACTTTTAGAAAAAAGAATACCATAAATAATAATAATATGTTTAAAAAATTGTTTGTCTTCCGTGTTTACCCCCCATTCCTTGGAGAATAAGACATTGATAATCTGGAGTTTATGATCTGGAGTTTATGATAAAGTTAAGTAAAATCTAGTCAAAAATATTCTTCATCGGAAATGAACTTGGGTTAACAATTATATAAGTTATAGTTAATATATTATTTGAAACACTTATTTTTTCTTATTTTTGGAAGAGAAAAAAAACTAAAAAAAATATTTCATATATGATATAATATATTATATCATATATAGACATGACCCTCACTATACAAAATTTTTGGGTCCGTCACTGGTTGTATCCAGCTATTTCTTAACTGCCAAGGACAATGAAGGAATTCTTAACTGCCAAGGACAATGGAGGAAGACTGATGTATTCGTATTTGCATTTTTTGTGTGCATGCATATTTAGTTGAATAAGATATAATTTCTTTATTTTGGTTTAGTTTTATGTAGTTAGGATAATTGCATTTGGTATTTTTGTTTTGTAGCAAAGGAGCACTTTAGTGCTGGAAAGTGGCTTGGATGATATGATTTAGAGTTTGAATCATAACTAATCTGGATGAAAACGAAAAGGCAGTAAGGTCCACGACTATAGGGTGTGTCACTTTGGCTTCTTAGTTAGTATAAATATGACCAAGAAATGCTCAGTTAGGGTTCAGAAATTGATACTTCGGAGGCTAGAATCAAACTTTTTTTCCTCTTCTCCTTCTCTATTTTTACGTATTGAATGTTCTTCCACTTATTTAATAGAATCTTGATATGTTTATGAGAACAAATTGATTGTTATTACCTTTTATTGATGTTGAACAGTTTTGGTTTTAAGGTGAAATTTATTCGGCTACAAGCAAATATGGTTGTTCATACCTTAGCGAGGGTCTCATGTTATTAAAGTTAGTCACCGTGTTTTTGAGATTAAAAAAATTGATAATGATATAGTTAAACTTGTTTACCTAGTTTCATTTAAAAAAAAAACCTTTGGTTCAATTTTTGTTGAGTTTTTATTCATGTGAATTTGTTGGCCACTTATTTACATGTCATAGATAATTTGGGAAGAATGGAGAGCTAATTTTTATTTATTGGATCCATAAGAATTAGAATTGAGATTTGAATCATGAAAGTAGGTTTGGTCTCTCGAGGAATGAATGATTAATCACAAATTTTAATGTGTTCAACTCAATTTCATTTACCATGTGTAATGATTCTACTCAATTGAAATGGAAATGCAAATATTCTATTGATTCATCCAAAGAAGCATTACAACTTGGTAATTACAATCTTGTTGATAGATAACAATAGGTAAATAAGAAAAACCAACAAGAAGAAGAAATGAACAAAGGGACCAGAGAAAATCAGAGAGAGAAAGAGAAGTTACATCACACATATTTTATGTCTTATTTTCTTGACCTTCTCCTATTTATAAGGATCCACATTCTTAATTCCTATATTATCCCTTTTCAACTCTTTTTGACTCATTACACCATGACTTTAGGAATTGGGCATATTAACTTCTACTAGATTAATTCATCTTAAACTAGGGTTCAACATTGGTAAAGAGGTAGTCAATTTTGAATCACAAAATAAACTATTATTGTGGTAAAACCCAATCCTAAAAGCTTTTTTATTATATAAGAGTTTTTCTAACATGTGCAAAATGAGGTGAGAAATTTATATCGAAAAAGTTTAAATTGTTTTGTAGGAGTATGACTCATATTTGCTAAATTAGTTATATGGTTATTATTATTATTTTTTGAAAGAAAATTATATGGTTATTATGTTTGAGAAGTTTGCTTGTTGAGATTCGAAGCTTCTTAAATATCTTTTCTTGACAAGATTTCAAGAAAGAATAGTCACTAGGACAAAGACAATCCATAACCAACAGCAGCAAAATCCGTGAAGGTAAAAATAGCATTGCAACTTGAGACAATGATAATGATGTTTGAAAGAGAACCAGCACTTATATTGGTGGACTTTCCCCAAGATGAATCAGAACTATTCATTGAAAATGCCAAACAGGACCTATCACAAAAATATCTTTCATGCTTTGATTGCAACTATTAACTTGTTTTTACATGTGACTAGATGATGGAATCGTCACGTTTACATGAATGAGATATATATAGAAGAACAAACATTGGTCCTTTTCGTTTAAGTTATAATGTATTACTTTGATATAACTTTTATAAAATAAGGAATTTTTTATGCCGGAGGAATTATTTTGGAATAACAAAAGGACTATTTTTATATTTTTTACAATGAGAAAAGAGGAGAAAAAACAAAGAGAAAAAGCAACCACTACACTCTTAAATAACCAATCCTTGAAGTATCAACTTTTAAGATGGTAGAGAGGTCTTGGGGGGATCCGTTCAAAGATGATAGTTGACATCACCAGCCGAACCCATCTTGGTTAGAAAATCAGCGCACTCGTTACTCTCTCTTAAAATATGACTCAATTGAACATTCCATTTCAATTTCAACAAATCTTAAATGGTAAGAATTTCAGCTGCATGACAATGCAAAGGATTTACAGAGTTGGCAATAAGGTTGAGAGCTACATTAGAATCAGAATAACATACCACATGAGCGATGTTCAAATTCCTAGCAAGTTGCAATCCTTTAAGAATAGCAACAATCTCTGCATAAGTATCATTCGAATTGGTGAGACCGCGGCTAAAACCCTAACCCAAGAGCCATTTCCTTTCCCAAGGATACCACCGAATCCAGCTTTACTAGAATCCACGAGGAAGCTCCCATCAACATTAAGCACAACACAATCCAAGGAGGAAGGATGACACACTACTTGTCGCACAACAAAATTCTCAGCAATACCAACTGGGAAGCGAGTCTCTAACAAATCTAACGAAAGGACTATTTTAATACAACATCAGTCAAATAAGAGATTATTTTGAAATTAAAAAATAAAAGAGGAAACACGTTGTATAATTTTGTAAAATAAGGAAATATTTCAAAACAAAAATAAGGACTAAATTAAAACCTAAAAATGAGTACTTATATATTTTTTTTTTGACAAAAATGAGTATTTATATTGTTTCTTCGAATTTCTGCTGCTACACCTAAATCTTCTGAAACTCTATTTTTTTTAGTACTCATTTTATCATCTAAAAGTAAACTTTCAGACAATCTTTGCCGTCTGAAAGAAAACTTGAATTAATCTAAATGCCGTCTGAAAGAAAACTTGAATTAATCTAAATGCTGTGACGAATACAGAGGTGTCAATAAAGACGTCCAAATTACCACTTCACTAGCCATTTCAATAACCCATCAACAGCCCAAACAAAAAACAAAAAAGGTGCCATCTATTCTTTTGCTAATTGCTTAATAGTCACCTCAAAATTGTTCATCTTGCTGAAAAAACCTGATAAGATTTTACACACAAAAATAATCAATTGAAAGTTATGATCCGATCAGGAGTGAAATTGAGATGCCGATGGAGCAATTATGTTTTTTTTTTTTAATTATTATCAAATGCTATATATTTTATTAGAGCCGTAACATATATATTGTGTACATTTGTCAAAAAAAAAAAATATATATATTGTGTACAAGAATTTATGATCGTCAAATTATTTTTTTTATTATCAAACAACCAATATATGGGACCCCAATATATTTATCTCTATTATTGTTTTCACTTTTCATTTGCTAAAATGTGATCGATTCAAAAAAAATAAAATAATTGCTAACATGTGATGTGTTTGATATCATTGTGGAATCTTAATTGTTCCAGCTATGTTGCAACTCATAATTAATTTTTTTGGCTGCTGTTGTTTCTGTCCCCAAACAACAATAATAGAAACCACACATCATTGCGATCTTTTTCTCATGTTTTAGTTTTTCTTCAGCTACCATCTTTGCGCCAACCCCACACAGTCGAAAGCTACATTCCATAATAGTGAACCCAACAAAGGAAAAAGAAAGTGGCAACAAAGAAGAATTCAAATATAGCATCACCACAAAAAGCAACGTTTCCTTCAAAAAAGTAAAAATAACTAGCAAAGTCAAATTCACTTTTGCATCTTATCATATGTTCAACCACTAAAAACTTCAAACAGGAACATTTACAATCTTTTTACTGAAATACTAGCAAGCTGAGGTACTGATTTCCTTGCAGTAATATGATTGTTCCAAAAATGATTTACAATGAAACTTACACATAACTTAATCCTGCCCAGGAATAGCCGGCACCAACTCCGAATGAAAGGAGAGGGTTGTGTTAGGTATCGACAGCCAACGAAAAATTGTGCCAAATTTCTATGACATAGACCAAAAACTTACACATAACCTACAAAATGAAAATTTTCGCACTTGAGGGCAAGTCGCAACAAGTGAGTAGAAGGTCTAACCATTTGTTTGAACCCCATATGATGTTTATAAGTTAACATTATTCTATTTATGTACCATACAAGTTAGCATTTTATCGTGCATAAAATGGCATGGGAACAACAATTTATGTGTAGCAACTTGCAAAGTTGATAATCATGCCATGCTTCCTAGTAACTTATAGAATAAAATGACGTTTCAACAACCATAAAACACTATTACTGGAAATGGCAAAGCACTAAAGTGTCACACTAATGTTACTTTATGACATCTGATATCTTTCTTTCCCTTTCCTAAATACTTACTCTCAAAGGCAAGAGAGATGCTGATAATCCAGTTTCTTTGTAATGCTATTTTGAAGACACTGTTATGAATTGAAATTCATTTGGACCCATCACTTTGAAAATTGATCTCAGTATATATGAAATGGAACCCACATAGATTTTTCACTTGATAATAGCAATCATTAGAAAAGGAAATATAAAAAAAAAAAAGTGTTGGTAATTTTTCCGATGACAATAAACACTCGAGAACTGACAAACAGAAAAACCATATTAGGATTATTCATGGAATGAGAAAGGAGCAGCTAACTTTAACATTCTACCCTACATATGAGTAATTTTTTAGGTTCTTGCTTCCCCTCCAAGCAAGTATAATCAAGACTATTTATGAATTTGCTTCAAAATTACCAACACTTTGGGGGATTTACCAACACTTTTGCTCCCCATTATGGCAATGAACATCAAGAAAACTGTCACATGCTTTCAAGTGAAAACCAATCTGACATACATAGAACAATAAAATTCTCTTCATGGTAAAAACAAACAAGAGATGACAGAAACCAGTTATCAATTTCCATATCTATTCAAGGTATGTAAAAGACGAGACCTGTGCAGAAAATATAGTTGATTTAAATAAATGCTTTGATTTTCAATTCCAACTTTTACATGGAAAGAAATTTGAAACACACTAATCTTTTCTAATCTCTATTGTCTACGGTAAAAAGGTAAAAAGAGAGTAGGGGAAGAGAAATCTTCGGATTTTGAAGAAGAAACATGTAAAAGGATACAATGAAAACAATGAAGTTACAGAACAAGTATAGAAATTTTTTCACCTATTAGGACATTAAAACCATTGATGAACAAGAATTCCCCTTTGTCTAAGAGAATTGAAGAGCTCCAAGCATTGATCATAAGTTTTCTCATACTTCGAACTCCTCTGCCCCGGACAACATCTCTGCCACCTATTGTAATGACATTCAAGAAAAATCTCATCTATCAAACAAATCGCCCCGGTTTCAAACAACTTCGGAATAAGATCAAACTCAGTACCCTCGACATCCATTTTCATCACAACAAAATCATTCTTCGATACCGTCTTCTTCAACCAATTTGCAAAATCAAACCCTTTTATCTTCTCAACCTCCCCATCAAACCCCTTCCCTATCGACCGCAAAGGTTGAATCCTACCCATCCCTCTTCCTTTAACCTCAACATGCTCCCCCGGATCACGATGAATCTCAAACGCTAAAGTCTCATTCTTCACCCAAGCAGCATAAGGAACCAAAGTAAGCCCTTTCTTCAACCCATACTCCTTATGAAAATGCTTATCGGCCTCAATCGCATACACATGAAATGTCTTATTCTGCTTAGGATATTGTTTCCTAAACCAAGAACCTATACTAGAACCATAGCTTCTAGCTCCAACATCAACATATAAATACCTATTCTTGAAACTTATATCAACCATTGAAGAAAGATACTTTATATTCACCAAATTCCTTTTCAATGTAATCCAAGGCTTCAATGGTTCCTTTTCAATCAAAGGTTCAGCAATTCTAACCAAATCTTTCTTATACCCCGGAACATAACAATTTCCATTCGAATTCGAATAATAATCACTATCAAATTTTTCATAATCAACACACTCATTCTTCAAAACAGTTTCATGTATATAAGGCATTGAAGAATCAAACCCTTCTAACACATGCAATTTCACTACTTTGAAACAATGAAACAAATCAAGAAATGAATTGAAACTATACGTATCTTTACGGTTTGTGAAATGAAAAACCGCGAATCCACCGTGTTTCATCGTCCGAGCAATCTCCGCGGCAAACACCGCCGGCTTCGCCGACTTCGCAAACGAGCCTTCACCGGAGAATACAAAATCAAACTCACCGTCACCAAACGGAATCCGTTCACCACTTCCCGATTTCACCAGCGGTTTCACCGATTTCCTCGCGATTCCAACGGCATTTTTTACTCCGATTTCTCGTAAAGCAAAAACATCACGTCCGGTAACGGTTTCAACACAAAGCGACTTCGACTCCGTCGTCAAGTAACCTCCGCCGATCAAGTCACGAAAAACAGAAGAGTAGAAAGCCACAGCCGGCGACGACGTATTTGCGCCGCCGGAAGATGATTCACCGGAGAGAGGTTCATTACCGGAGATAGCGAGACTGATTGTTTCCGGCAACGAGAAGAAGCAGAAATCGGCGACATTGCAAGACTCGCCGGCGATGGAGATGACGTAAGCAAAACGAACGGCGATGACGAAAACGCCGGTGAGAAGTAACCGTATCAGAAGATTCTGGAAAGAGCTGGGCTTCGGTAAGGTCTGTTCCATGGTAGCCACCGTGCACTTCTTTTTCATATATAACAAAAATAAAATAAAATGAAAATAATTTGAATATTTTTTTTATCGAGAGCAGAATCTTGATGAAGTATGGTTAGCTCCAATTAAGGGTTTTGGTTCAGTGGCAGAGATTGGGAAATAGAGAAGAAAGTGAGGGGTAAAACGGGAATAATACATGTTTTGGTTTGTTTTCTGAGTCCGTGACTCGGTGATGGTGGTGTTTAGTTTAGAGGTAGGAGAATAATAAAAGGGATTGGTGAGTGGTGACCGGTTACCGGAAGGAGCGGTGGTGAATAGCGAAAGTGGAAAGTGAAAAGCGAAGCGGATTGTGATGCGTGGATGAAGGAGTCTAATCTCTTTCTTATTCTATAGTGGACAAAGTTTCCTAATTTACGAGGTTCAATCTCTTGCATCCAAAAAAACATATCACTACTATATATTGATCTAAATTAAATAATAAATAACTTTTTACTATTATAATGTTAAATTAATTAAGTAACTATTATTTAGGAAAGGACTTATAATAGTAACTAATTGCATAAGCATAATACATGCACTTCTAATCCATTATATAAACCACTATTTACACTTGAATAGAAGGCAAGTAGGCAATAAGCTACGCCACTGGACCTTTTTAGATGGCAAAATCAATCATGGTGAACACAACATTCATGGACCTAGGAGACATGACATTGTTATGCATGACCTTTTGAACTTTATGTAGAAGGTCAACAGCCTCTGGTGCTAGGAAACTGAAAGTGTAAAAAACAAATGGTATAAAAGCATGTTGGTTGTTAGAACGCTTTCTCATGTTTGACCACTTTGCTTGACGCGCGCAGCTTTTAGGGTTGCATGTCCTACGGTAAAATGTCCGACACCTAATCCCACAAGTAGTGAAACCCCAGTCAAGTCTACACAAGCATGTTTTCCACCTACCCATCCGTACACCATACCATCTGCAGGCCTGAGTGTTGATCTTCTATCTAGTGGGTCAGTCAGGAAGTTCACAGGCGCCTTCTTCTTCAATGATATTCCTGCACGTCTGATTATATCAAAAAATACATCCCTAACAAAGTCATGTTTGTACTTAAAGCCAAGAAGCTCCTTACAATGAACGACATGCTCCCCAAAAGTATCTAGGCACGCCTTACAACAAACAGGGCACCCTCATCAATAGGAAAAAGTGGAATCATAAGGCGATATCTAAGGATAGTACGATACTCGACTGGTGACATATGCTGACCTAACCGATCAATCAGGATAGCTAGAAGAAAATCTTGAGCATGTGCTGCTTGCAAACATCTAAAAATTGCCTTCTGTCTCGTGGTCATGTCAAACTTAACTTCCATATCCTGAACACTTTTACTAAAAAGAGCACTCGCCAAAACATGTTATGCTTTAGGAGGGACGATGTCTTTGCTAGTAAAATTGCTAACATCGAAATCTGGAATCGTACCACGAAGACCATCCAAAACATTATCAAAATCCGAGTCCATGCCACATAACTCACTGTCTCTCAAAATATGATCTTGTAGCCCCAAGACTGTGCCCTAGAAGCCACAAAAGCGTACGGGGAAGTCTCTAATGTTGAGTACATCTAATGAAAATATTAAAGCCAACTAAAGATGTGATTGCTAAAGTATGAATGACATCATTGTTTCTTCTTCGATTAAACTCAATAAGACCATTTTCAAAATAAGAAATATAATTACGCTTACAATGAAACAAAGCATAACCAAATTATGTGATAACATCTCCTCCATTATTAAAGTGGTTAACAATTTTTTTTAATCAAGAACAAAATCAACGTAATCAAGATGTAAGCCATGGAACTATCGGAGAGCATGAAATACGTCTAGAGTTTCCCCTAAATCCATATTACAACGGGTGACAGCCACATGGTCTTGGCAAGAACAAATGTACTTTCATCGTCTCTAATAAAGATAATATTTCCAATACGATTTTGTTGCCAATGCACATTGTTTGATCTTATTGTTGTACTTCTGGTATTCACGGCTTCAACAACTGCATTCGTTGTAGGCGCATGACTCATTCTAAAATATGTTTGGTCGTTTTGACTACATCTTGTCGTAACTTTGAGTTTCTATGCTTCCAAATGCTCCACATGATAACAACTACAAGATTTGCATTAAACTATGATAGGTGTTGGAGTAGTGAAAAAATTGGAGTAACTACATTTTTTTTATCCCATCACCGTCATCTTTCTATCATTTCACAAACAACTAACATATACCACATTAAATATATAACCAGTATTCAAAAATAATATGTGCAAGATGTTCATGGTTAGCATTATAACTCACAATTAGATGAGCATTGTATATCTTTAGATTGGAGTCGTGCTCTTCCTGGGAGACACCTGTGAGACTTACGCCAAATAAGATTCTTGAATTTCAAAGAAACTCTCAACCTCAAAATCTCAAACCAGTATCCAAGTCTTCGAAAGTAGAGGTCTCGATAAGTTCTTCAACACAAAGTATATAGGAATTTTTTATTGAATAATGCCCATTCATTTTACCCTTCCAGATTAACTTATCATCCATTTCAGCCTCTATTCCATCATCAAACACATAATTCACAACATTGTGGTGTTAATCGGACTATTAACCATTACAATTCTAAGATGAAAAACACTTGGAGTAGTGATTGAGATACAACCACCACTAGACAAACCAATGTTCCTTAAAGACAGGAATATTATCACCTAAACATATGCACCCACCCTCTAGATCCCACCTGAACAATAAATTTAGCACCGAAAATGCTTCGCCACCCGTAACATTGGTTGTGTCCCAAGGATGATGCCAAAAAATTAATGTGAGGATAGTATTTGGTTTTGAAAAACCGAGAGACCAGAGTATCATGGCCAAGTTAAAGGTTGTCAGATCCTTGAAACCCATGCCCTCATTGATTTTATGAACAACAAGCTTTTCCCAAGACATTCAATGTATTTCACAATTATTTAAGCCATTGTTTTCCCAACAGAAAGAGTTCATCATTTTCTCAATAGTAGCAATAAGCGCACTAGCAAGCAAGAAGATGCTCATCATATAAGAAGAGATTGATTGAAGCAATAACTTGGTCATCACCTTCTGACTAACCTTAGCTAAACATTTACTACCATGAGGATTTATTCTTTTGCCACACACCGTCTTTGATGAAGTTGAACGTTGTAGTTTTATTTCTTCCTACCATTTAAATAAATGACGTGATATACTAGCTGTGTTTCTCATATTTACTGTGGATAAATCCAACTATGTTTGTTGGTTAGTTAGTTTTTTAGAGGCTTGTAGTGCAAGTTATTCAACTTAACCTATAAGTACATGTTTGTATTCAGTTGATACATAGAGAATTATCTTGTATCATAATCAATAACAGTTTTACAATTTTCACCATAAACAATAACTCTCTTCATCCTCTCTATTCTCACCACAGTTCAAAACGTTGTGAACTCTCTCTCTTTCTCTCATCAGTGAGTTCAAGCAAGGTGCTTTCTCTAACAATATTCTAGTGTCAAAGATGTCTTCACTATCCTCAACTCGACGAATGAGAGATGAGAGCTCTTCAGCACAAATGATGAACAAGTACAAAAATAATAGGGGCCTCGCTGTCTTAAACCTCTGCATGTAATAACATGTACAACCATATCGTTATTTACAATCACTAAATAGTCAACTAATTCCTCACACATCATTACCCAGTTGACACATTGTTGTGAGAATCCCATTTTTCCATCTCTTTCAGAAAATCTCAATCAATTGGATCATAAGTCTTGCTAATATCAAGTTTAAGTGTCACACTTCCTTCCCTGTCTTTTGTCTTTGTCTTCATATAATACGCATTTTCAATAGCCACCATCGCATTATCAAGAATCGATCTTTCGAGTGCAAACACACACTAGTTATAAAAAAAAACCAACTTTGGAATGACATCTTTTTGTTGATTGGCCAAAACCTTCGATACCGACTTATAAAGAACATTACACACTGCAATTGGTCGCCAATCTTTCATATTATTTTGTGTTGCACCTTTTGAAATATGAGCTATGTTAGTCATATTAAGAGTGGCCGAAAACTGACATGTATTGAGCCAAGAACAACATTCAGGAAAAATGTCACCACTACATAGGCTTCAAAAATGTTGATAAAATCCCATCTTAACACAACTATATATATAACACTCAACTATTAGAGTCAATAAATAATAAACAAATAAGGTTTTGTTATAAAATTTACGAAAATTATATCGACATTGTAAACTATATAAGAATGGAGATTAGGGACGATTAGAGAAGAAAAAAGTCTTTTTTTTTAAGAGATGAGAAATAAATACTATGGATTAATAGATTTTTTTTTGAACAAGTACTTTAGATTAATAAATGTAACATCACATGATATAAATGACCTGAGGTTATGAAAGTGACACATGAGTTTTTGTTACTATATACATACTTAGATGTTTTAAAAGATTTAATTTTAGGAGTACATATTTTATATTTGGAGTCTCTCATCCATCATTCCTAAGAAGGGAGAAAGAGAAGGGAGAAAGAGGACTTAACTCCAAAACTGGTCTAGAGGTAATAATACATATATTGAACCACAAAGTTATGAGTTTGAGTCTTCTAGCATCTTTGAAGAGAGACAAATATAAATAGTTGTATAAGCGTTTTTTGAGTTCAAAGGTCTTCCCTACATTGGATATGACCTTGAGTCACGGGGTTTAGATTTTTAAATTTTAATTAATAAGTATAATAATAAAAATAAATTTTTTATTTATTAAAAAAATTACAATTCGCTTAAAAAAATGATATACATACTCTACAATTTTCCTATTTATAGTTTTATATTTTGAAATCGTCCAATAATCAACTCATTACTAATGTCGTCGAACACATCTCTTCTTACAAATTGTTTAAATTTTTTTAGGAATTTATTTTTTTGGTAAAGAAAAGTTTAAATGAGTTGGATATCCATGAGCCGTATATAATAGGTCTTAAGACCCTGAGACCCCTAACATATGTACCTAGAGATTGTCCACCAATAAGATCTTTACGTTGTTAGCTTGAACTAACTCATACCCTTGTAGGGCGTCAGTTTCTTTTGCACTAATTGAATCAACCTTCATGGACAATTGTTTCATGATATCATTTTACTTTTTACATATGATTTTGATGTTATTCTAAAATAAGGCTTAGAATATATTATTGTTCTACTATCTCTACATGAGTAAAAGAAGAATGATTTCCTATGTATGCCTTAAATTAGAGTGCCATTGTCTCTTTGAAAATGATTTCGTATGAATTATCAAATGGAAAAAAGGAATAATTTTTATAAATGATGAATGTTAATGTCTATCAAGCTTGACGATGAAAACTTCTTCAGATGGACAAACCAAGCACTAGGTTCTCTTAAGGGTGCAAAACTGCAAAATACTTTAATTCTTCGGTGAACATTGATAAAGAAATTTATAAATGATAAAGACTATAAAGAAAGGTAAGAATTTGAAACATAAAAATTCATCATGCAACCCCAATCCTACCTCAAATCATGGTTAAATCCATCTACTCATTCCATCAATTAGGTGTCTAATAATACAAAGAGGAAGAAATAACAAGAGAAAGAAGAAGATTGGAGAGTTATGGCTAAAGAAGAAAAGAGATAAATTGGGAAAAATACCGAGATTAAAGAGAAGATAGAACTCCATGAATTTCCAAACTATTGTATTTGGATTTCCAAATTCTATTATCTATCGAAGTTGTTACTAGGTTGAGTCACGACCAGGTCGCTCTCTCTAAGACGTTTCGTGGCACTGCCCAAAATTGTGCAAGACAGACTATCAACCACGCCGTCTCCAGGATAAAACAAGCTCAGCTACAACTGTTCGATTAACTACTGCACTGTAGAAAACCGTTCGAGAATTACACCTCCAATATGGTACCAAGACCATTCTTTTAATATTGAAACCGCTTTAATATGGTATTGTTACCACTCTATTATGGTGTTGAGACCACTCAAATATGGTGTTACCACCATTCTACATATTAACTTCTCCAACTATGATATATTATGATCACTCAAATATGGTTTTACACCATTCTAACGTTCAACTTCTTCAAGAATCGAAGAAGAATATATTTTAAAATCATTCATAATAATTTTGAAGGGACATTATATCGAAAAAGGGACTATAATCTTAAATTATTATTTATTCTGAAGGACATAAAAATATTGAAGAGACTATGAACTTAAGACATTCTTAATTATGAAGGGACATTAAACCGAAAAGGGACTATGGTCTTAAGAACACTCTTAATTCCGAAGGGACAGAAAAAGGAGATGAAGAGAAGAAAGACTCATCAACACAAGTC
>Ga0315915_1003413_pt1 | contig 20134 bp, 8 predicted proteins | sample MpolbnodulesMG_FD_207738 | JGI IMG/M metagenome (GOLD analysis project Ga0315915, IMG submission 207738) | Medicago polymorpha root nodule microbial communities from Los Angeles, California, United States - branched nodules | ecosystem: Host-associated > Plants > Roots > Nodule | place: USA... | reverse complement strand
AACTAGTTTGTTTTTCTGACTCTCTTCATGTAGTGCAATTACTGTCAAAGAAAGTATCGAGGCTTCATCACTATGCAAACCTCTTGGAGCTTATTCAGATATATTTGGTTAAGGAGTGGGATATTTCGATTCATCATATTTTTAGAGAGGGAAACTCTTGCGCGGATATACTTGCAAAATTAGGTGCTAAGCATTCAGAGTCTCTTGTGATGATGCATCAACCATTATCATGTTTATCCTTAGCCTTACTATCTGATGCTACAGGAGTGTCCTTTATTAGGACGTAGTTGTTTTTCTTTGCTTTTTTTTTTTTCTCTCATGTAACCAAAAAAAAAAACAACGATTTTCAATGTAGTGGATTAGACACAGGTTCGATTTTCGATTCAATCAACCGAATTAGTCAATTTGATAAAAACTGAATCTTACTAACTCATTTGATAACATTGTATAATATATGTCGAAGTCGGAGTTCGAACCCAAAATCCCTACTTATTCATCTCATGAGGTGAGAATGAATTTTTAAACAAGAAGCTACTTAAAAAAAAATATAATATTAATTGTAAACATAATTTATAATTTTATATCTTAATTTATTTTCTTCCCACACATGAGTTGTACATCATCAGGGATAAAAAACGGAAACATGATTGATTAGCAGGCTCCAACCCGTAACAGAAACATATACATTCTACAAAATTATCTTAAATGAATTTAAAAATATATTTGTCGCATTCTAATTCAAAAAAATATTTTTTTTTGTTAACTTTTCAATTTCCAAAATGTTTTATACAAAAATTAAATTTAGGTTTTTCGAAATTCTGTCTTTGTTCGAGCTCATTAACCTGGAGTCTAATCACTTGCATAATAATTTAAAAAAAATGGCAAAAAGAACATGAAATTAATATCATGAAAACTTCCTATAATTTCGGCAATGATTTACTATATTGTAACGCGGTCACCTCACTATAAATAATCATTACCATACCACCCCTCACTTTGTTCACACATTTCAATTCAATCATCGTATTAGAATTGTTTCTCTGAATACTTTAGCAATTAACAATGATGAGATATGGTTTTCTTTTGATTGTATCAATGCTAGTTCTCAGCACTTCATTGTCATCTGCATACAAGTTTAATGTCGGCGGCAACTACGGTTGGGCAGTCAAAAGATCACGACACTACTACAATAATTGGGCAAGCAGAACTAAGTTTCGAATCAACGACATACTTTGTAAGTTCAATCCAAAAAAAATCTTGTTTTTTTCATCTCTAAGAATTAACTTAGTAAACTTCGTATAATTTTTCAATCCGAATTTACGTATAATTAATATCAAAATAAAAACTTCTTGGAGTGGTGTTTAGTTTTTTTCCTGCTATTTCCGGCAGTTTATGGTTTTATCAAATTTGAGTTTAAGCTGGTTCAATGTTTATGTATTTTGGCTTCAATGTTTTCGTTTGTGTTTACATGAATTGTTTAACTTTGTTGTGGTTTTTCGATCACTTTTCTATCGAAACCGTTGGGATGTATTCGTAATTTTTTTTTTCTTGCTTTGTTTTGTACATCTTGTGCTTTGCTTTATATAGAGATGTTTTTTAGTTCTTATGATCATATTGGATCTTTTCATAAAAGAAATAATCTTGGTTAAACATATTTTTAGTTGTTATGATCACGTTGGATCTTTTCATAAGAATCTTATATTTAATCTATATCCACTTTTCAAACATCTCTTTAGCAATTAGTTTTGAAATTTGAATATATGGATTTAAACGTAGTACAATGACCACAAACTAAAATATTTAGAATTCTGTTCCATTTTTAGCTTTGTAACAAAAAAAAAACATTTAGAATTCATTAAGATTAAAATTCATATTTAGTTCTAACAAAAGTAAAAGGTAATATTTTTGTGTCATGTATGTTGGTGACATTTTTTGGCATGCAGTTTTCAAGTACAACAAAGGATCTGATTCAGTATTGGTGGTAAACAAACACGATTATGATTCATGCAACATCAAAAATCCAATTCATAAGATGGACGATGGAGATTCAACTTATGAGTTTGACAAAGTAGGTCTCTTTTTCTTCATCAGTGGAAACCTTGTGAATTGTCAAAATGGTCAAAAGTTGAAGGTCGCCGTTTACTCTCCACGCCACCACCACGGTCCATCATTATCTCCAGCGGTTGCACCAGTGCACTCCCCATCACCATCTCCGTCATGGAATTCTCCGGCACAATCTCCAACACAACCACTGGCTTGGAATGCTCCCTCACCAAGTGCTGCTCCAGCACGCTCCCCAACACAACCACCGGCTTGGAATGCTCCCTCACCAAGTGCTATTGTCTGGACTGCTCTGGCACGCTCCCCTGTACAACCACCAGCTTGGAATGCTCCCGCATCAAGTGCTGCTCCAGCACAATCGCCTCGAAATGCTCATTCGCCTGATAATGAATCTATTTCCAACGAGGATGATGATGATGATACGTTTTAATCTATTGTCTATTTGTAATAATATTGAGTAATGCTAGTTACTCTCATGAACAGGATGAATAACTGGACGAATGCGGTTTTGTAATAATATTGAGTAATGCTAGTTGCTCCAATGAATTGGCACTAAACAACGTCATTGATGCATTTTTTTTTATAATAAAATCTGATAACTTCTCTTGTAGTTTGTGAATATCTTTTAAAATTAAATAAAGAAATGATCAAACAAAAAGTGAATTACACCTGCACCAAATCATCTTTCCATTTTCACACAAAGGTCCGTCGTCCACAACCATTTCTGAAATTATTGTTGCAACCCATTGATTGAAATCATGTTTAACTATCAACAAACTAAAAATAATTGAAATCATTTTGTGCAATATTGATCAATATCCAGTGGTTAGCTGAGTGAAGAAATCGAATCCATCTTTTATTTTGCAACTTGCTGATCCTAGTGATGGAAAAATTTCCTAGTACGTTGTTTTGTCTTGGAGTACATCACTGTTGTAGATATCACCTAATGTACCATACTACCATGTTTTCAGCTGGCATGATTTGCGCATTGCATGGAGACATTCTCTGTGTCTTGTTTGAATGTTAGTTGACACACAATTTTATCTTTAAATGACCATTTTTTTAACTTGATTTGGATGGTTGCATAGATAATTGCTTGAGGTCATCAATTGACGATGAATAGTGTTGACCTTGAACTCTATGATCATTTGTGTTGCTTAGGAGATGTCCATAAAGTTATGTCTCAGAGGTTGTCCAGACGATGGCAATATAATGCTTCTCAAAGCTTTTGGTTTTGTGTTCTAAAGTAATGATCAATAAGTTCTCTATACGGAAACAAACACATCAAAGTATCAATTGTTGCAAATTATATTGTTATCATCAAAACTCAAAAAGTTAGAGATCATTGTTATTCAAACCATTTTGATTCAATATAGTTTACTATTGAATCAAAATTACGAAATATATATATAATTTTGTTAGCTTTCCCACGAATTAAAGTGCGTGAAAATCGAACATATACGCACAACTCCATTAATTATAAATAAAAATATTGGAATTGATAAAATATGTTTAATGATATTCAATAAAAACATAGTGTGTATTAATGTTTATGATTAAATAAAAATAACTTTGAAATGAATTTCACACAATTATAAACATGTCCAGGCCAATAAGGTTGGTTTAGTTGATAATGAGTTAGTTTACTCGAAACTCGTAAGGTCATAGATTTAACTTCCACCGTCAATGTGAGGACCTATTTAGTGGGTGATATGCAACTATCTTTGTAAGTGTTCTTTGGTCCTTGAGACATGCCCCGATTTTGATAGTCTATGGAACCCAACTCATCTAAATTTTTTATTAAAAATTTATTGTTTTTTTAATAAAAAAGTATATGTTGTTTAGATAAAAGTTAAAAAGTAACTAATTTTTGAATTCATCACCAATATTTATACCGGGTAATAAGGCCCATCTTTTTAAGTCCAGGTGAACATCACTCGGTTGATAAAGGCATTGTAGTATGTAGGAATTGAGGTTCAAACACCAGATTTCTCTTTTACTCATCATAAGGAGTGAATTTATGATCACTAAAATACTTGATAAAAAACAAAAAGGTCCATCTTTTTAATTATGTCCGCTTTTTAAGCTAAAGTCATACACATACGAAGTAATGTATATTATAAATGTTTTATTTTTGCTAATAAAAAATTTAAGCTGTGGGATGTTGCCCCAGTTCAAGGAAAGAATACATCAAACTCAGAACACTTACAAAAATATTTACATTTACTTCACTCTAAAGCCACTAACATGACTCGAAGTCAGAACCTCTCAGATTCAAGATATGTCTTTTACAACTTGATCAAGTCTTTGAAGTTATAATATACATGTAATTTTGTGTTTAAGAAACGTTTCTTAGAAGGGAGCTTCTAAGGTGCAGTCAAAAAAATGACTTTTTTGGAAAAGTTATTTTTTTTAGCCAATAGTATAATTGTCGATGTCTTGTCAACTAGTGTCCTGCTCATGAACCACTCTAAAACTAAACTTTACCTAATTACAAATCAGCTCTCATACAAAATATTAAGGGGAATTTCAATCTTAGTGCACAAATGAGGATCTATGTTTAATTTTAATTTAATCAGAGACAATTGCAATAAGTAAAAATATAATGACACGCCTTATGGGTTAATGTGCAATACACCATATAATCTGACGTGACATGGATTAAATACCCTACTCAATGATTTGCCATTTAACTTCACAAAAAAAGTTATTTGCATGACTTCACCATAGAATTTTCCTTCTTAGAATGCTTTTTCCGTTTTTTTTTTATTTGTTGTGTTTATTTGTTATCCTTGTAATTTTTTAAACTTTTGTCTAGTTTTTCGTAGTACATCTTGTGTTAGAAAGACATAGTGTGTTGGTTAATATAGTCTCATTTTGCCTTCTTTAAAAAAAATATAAATGTATTTTGTTTGAAGGAGTATATAAATGTAATTTAATTGATAAAGTTTGATTAAATCATATAAATGCAATTAGTTAATCAAACTTTGTCCTCTAAAATAATAATAATTGCGGCGAAACCAATTTTTTTCTTAGTATTTTGAATTTTGAAATAAAATTAAATACGTGTCGTTTTGTACGTTAAATTTAAATTTGGTTTAATGAATATTTCAATTTCCTTTTGTACGTTCCTTTTCCCATGTCAACATAAGTAAGCTGGATAAACGAGTAATATAAATTTGGAAGGAACTGCAAAGGTACTACTATATGAAATAAATATTTATGGACAATCAGATTTCGTTTTTGGAATAACATAATTGGAAGCTCGAAATGTTATAGAAACAATGAAAATGAATGCATTTTGATTTTACAATTAAAATGTATTTTTCGCTAAACAAAAAACATTAATACAAATAAAGGAGGTAATTGGTTTGGGTGATAATAGAAAATTGATTAATTTAGTAATGAAAAACAAGTAATGAAAAACAATTTTGGCATTTTATAATATGATATTAAATGTCTCTTAGGGTGAGTTTTTTTTACCCATTTCGGTTCTACAATACTCGAGAGATTAGTCTATGTAAGTCATGTTGCATACGAGTTCATACTCAATTTATATATAAAAAAAAAAGATATTGAATGTACCTCCTTTTCTACTTTACTGCATTTTTGGGTAAGATTGTGTTTGTTTCAAGTTTACCAAATTTATTCTTAGGAACAACATTCCTTGGAATATAAAGATGAGAATTTTATTTCAAGGTATTTAGAAAAAATATGTTTGGTTAACTTTATAATATTCCTAGGAACCATAAAAATAGGGATTATAATAGGTAACTACATATGAATTTATTCACATCTCCATGAGAACTTTATTTCCACCGTTTTCTTTGGGAATTTTTTTCCATTCACAGGAACATTTTATACCCGGGATGGGAATGAAATTTAGTAAATTTGTAACAAACATAGGCATATATATTTCTATCATTTGATTCCCATAAATCAACAAATATAACTTCAAACAAATACACATTTTTCTAGTTATATTCATTTGCTTTTTTAAGTACATATTTGTTAGAAAAATTGGCAAAACTGGTTGAGAGGTATAATTTTTTTCTTGGTAAAATCAAAAACATACTTTGCATGCAATTGCAAACATTAATATTACCAAGACAAGTGAAATCTATTTTAAGGGTTGATCTCTTCCAGCAAACGACTTATAAAAAAATTTATTACCATTATTCGGCCAATTGTACAAAAATATTTTGGTAAAAAAAGTCCAATATTTTTATAAAATATTTATATATATATATATATATATATATATATATATATATATATATAAACACGTTTTATTGAATTGAATCATATTATTAATTGACAGGGGCGGATCTAAACATGATGGTTTGGTGTGGCAAAATTATAAAAGAAATTTTTTAGTGTACATTTGATTTATAATACGATATATATTAGTAATGCGAAAATTAAACAGTAAAAGCACAATAGCGAAGTGGCTAAAGCAAGTTTGTTACATCTCCTATGTCTCAGGTTCGAATCCCATAAAAACAGTGATGTTGGGAGTTGAACCATGGACGTGACTATAGATAAAGGAATATCTACCACTGGACCACACATTGATTTGTGAAACATTGTCCAATTATGTGATATATATTATCTTTTCGGTCTACTATATTAATAAATAAAAAATTGGGTTGTAATCTGGTGTGGCAGCTGCCACACCATGCCTAACACTAGATCCGCCCATGTCAATTGAGTTAAATTCAACTAAGCATGATTTCATATTATACAAATATCAAACTAAGTGCACCTCAAAAAAATTAATTTAACGAAGTGATTAGACTAAAGTGGTTAATAAAAAATTTCTATGACGAGGCGTTCGGGAGATTCCAAATTTGATTTTTGGTAAGAACAATTCTTGGTCAGATACTATTTGCTTCCCGATCAAACCCTGAATTATAAAGCCGTTTTTCCTTAAAAACCGGATGATTAACACCAAAAAATAATATTATTAAATGCAATATTTTAATTGCTAGATTTAATGTTGCGTGTAATAAAAAAAAAAGTTTGTTCATATCACACGTTTTCATCTATGTCCCCCAATTAATTTATTTCCGTATTTACTTTGTAATTAATATTACATTTAATAATAATATTTGTTTTTTTAAGGAAATAATAATATTTGTATAATGTAAAATAATTCTTGAGTTGATTATTTTATATTTTTGTGTTAACCCAGGTTTCTAGAGGGAAGAGATCCTAAGAAGGATTCGATCAAAAATATTTTTGAAAATGAATCTGGCAGAGTCATTATGATAAAAAAAATGATTTTTTTTTATTCTCAGCCGATAATGTCAATATTATTAGGCCGAACACTTTCACATGTGTTAGAAAGTTTCAAGTAGTCTTTGTTATAGTGATCAAACTAAAAAAGTGCCAAACATTTTAATCAATAGTTACAAATTGTGTATACATTGTAGGTTAGAAAAAGAAAAAAATAAATTAAAGGCGGGCTTAATATTAATATGGTACATCAATAGTATCATTTATCTATAATTCCAAATCCTTTTAATCAATAACAAATAATCAAATATGTCCTCCTTTTTTTATTTGTACATGATTAAATTAATTACGTATATACGTATATGTTTTAAAAAAAGGAATTCGTATTTTGAGAAAAGAAATTAGTTTATTTTGAAAGACAAAGAGGGAATTAGGTACGAGTTTTGTTAAGGAACAGACTTGTTAACTGACACACAACAAAACAAACTAATCTCGTTTAATATGGTATATCATCGTATAATATTGCACTAATCTCGTTTACTTAGTTTTCTCATAAGAAAATTGAATACTACCTATAATTTTGGCAATGATTAACATCGTACGCGTCCACCTCACTATAAATAACAAGTACCAACCTTCACTCTTTACACACATTCCTCTAGCAATTAACAATGTTGAGTTCTGGTTTTCTTTTGATTGTATCAATGCTGATTCTTAGCACTTCATTATCGTCTTCATACATGTTTAATGTTGGTGGCCGCAATGGTTGGGGAGTAAGACGTTCACCAGAACACTACAATGCATGGTCTAGCAGAACTAAGTTTCGAATCAACGACACACTTCGTAAGTTCAATCCAATTAAAACTGACTTTTTGCTTTGTATAGATGAAAGTCCTTTGATATCACTTCTTCTCGTGTCAGTTTGTTAGTTTATTGTGGTTTTTCGATTGTTTTTTTCCTTCTTATTTATTTCTCTATCGAGACTTGTGCATTGATTTGGATGTTGTGTTTTGCACATCTTGTACTTTATTTAGAGCCTTTTGATAAATTTTTCCATTTCAAAAAAAATGAAATCTTTATCATTAAAACGACACCATCTTGAAAAAAATAATATTACACCATAGAAATAATGATCTTATTTATGAGGATTAAAAAATCTCATAAAAAAGATCTTCACTTTTTAATGCTTACATTGCATCTTTTTTAGTCTTTTTTTCAAGATTTATTTTTTGTTAGATTTATGGAGATTAAAATCTCATGTGTAATCTTAAAAAAATATTATAAGAAATTAATCTTAAAAAGTATTATGAGAAAAAATTGTAAATTTTTGTTTTATGTTTGTGATGGTGTTGTTTGGCATGCAGGTTTCAAGTATAACAAAGGATCTGATTCTGTGTTGGTGGTAAACAAACAAGACTATGATTCATGCGACACAAAGAATCCAATTTACAAGATGGATGATGGAGAGTCAACTTTTTCATTGAAAAAAACAGGTCCTTTTTACTTCATTAGTGGAGTGAATTGCCAAAATGGCGAAAAGTTTATGGTTGTCGTTTTCTGTCCACACCACCACCACGAACATCAAGGTCCATCATTATCTCCGGCTGTTGCACCGGTATCCTCCCCAACACCGTCTCCCTTGTGGAATTCTCCAGCATACTCCCAACCATCGGCTTCAAATGCTCCTTCACCAAGCATTGCTGGTTGGACGGCCCCGTCACAGTCTCCCTCATGGAATTCTCCGGCTTACTCCCCAGCACAACCACCAACCTGGAATGCTCCTTCACCTTCTGAGGTTGCACCGGTACACTCACCAACAAATTCTCCAGCCGTGAATGCCCCGGAAAAAAGTGCTACCAAAGAGAATGCTCCTTCACCCGCTTGGAATGCTCCTTCACCTACTTCTACAGACAAGAATGATTCCCCACCAAGTGCTCAAAGTGAAACTCCTCCACCACCAAGTGGTACCAATAATGATTCTCCTACACCGCCTCCTGATCAGTCGGATTCTACGAAGTTGAGTGGTTATGTCAATGTCGGTGTTGTGGTGGCTTTGGTCTTAGGCAGTTTTGCTTTTTAGAATGTTACCTCTTGGCATATCCAACTGTTTCTGCTTTTGTTTCTTGTTATTTCTACTTTGTCGTAATTGTCTTGCTCCTGTTATTTTTAGTTTATGGTGATGCCTTGTAAAATCGACTATTTTATTGGCTCAACTTTATGGAATATAATTAATCTTATTTGTAAAATTTGCTATTAGTTAATTTTAATTTTAATTATTATTATTATTATTATTATTATTATTATATCTGTCAAATAATCATTATTTATATCAATTCTATCTGACCATGGACAAAATACTACAACATTTTGCTTAGATTTTTTCTAGTTACAGGTAAGTATTTTTGTTACACCCAAAATGAGCAAAACTGTAAATTTACGAGATGGTGCCGATGTGGCATCCTTTTCCGATATTCCAAATTCTTGTCCACTTCAATGTTTTTTTCTTTCTCCAGACAAATGGCTTAATATCTTCTTTACCATTTATATTTTACATTTATTTTTTACGCAAAGGATTTTACATTTATTACTCTATTAAAAATTTGAAAATTTTCATTTATTTTAGGTATGCCTATTAGTACTTGAAAATATGTAAGGAAATGAATCATAACCGTGAGCGCAAATAAACTTTAGCATTATATTCAATAAATAATTATGATTACATTCATTACTACATATATCTCAACAATTCCTTTTAAAAATAGCAATTTCTTAAACTCTAAGATTTATTTGGTTGCACAAAGATACGATAAAGACAAGATATGATAAAGTGAATTTGATAAGATAGTTATATAATAGACAATATAACATTATTTACTAATTTCTTAAATTTAAATATATAAATTTGCTTTTTAAAAATAAATAATCCAAAATTTGCTCTAACTTATTAATATATAGAGAGGAGGGTTATGACCATTTATTTGGATGTGAAGGCAAATAGTACCTCAACGACCTATATGCTACTCTGCAGTGTATTGTCGATGAAACAGAATTGACCACTCAGGCACTCACGGAGTCACGGTATCAAGTCGCACAAAGGATGATGGTTTTCCGATGATTTTTTTTGCATTTTGATTTTTTGGATTTCATGTGAATGATATATGTTTGTATTGTAATACCTAAACAAGTATGCCCCATTTGTTTTCATTTTTAATGGGTATTGAATATTTTCACTTTGAATGAATTACACACAAACTTAAGACATTATGAATGATGATTCTATTTTGAATGTTGATTGAATTTCGAATGTTAATCGAATTAATTTTATGGCACTTTGAATGTTGATTGAATTTTGAATGTAAAGAAGATTATAACATCATCTTTACTTTATATGAAATGGACTTTTACTGATTTGCAGTTTGTCATGGAAAAACAACAGTGTAAAGAAAAAACTTCAAAGAAAGGCAAACATAGTTGTGATACACATATATTGCAACCTGAGAAACACATATATTGCAACCAGAATCTTCACCTCTATTTAAATACAATATATTATCTATGCCAAACCCTTCATTCCTTTCTTTTCCATTCTATATAACATCCATCACTATATATAACATAGACTTTAAAGTACGTATGTATATATGCCTTTTTTCTTTAAAGCACAGTGAAAGTACATATATATTCTATGATGACAAGGAACAGCATTTTCAAAATTGACTTCTGTAGTTATTGTATGCCTATCTTGCTCTGGAAAGTTGTATAGCTTCTTGATCAAGAGTAGACTCATCACTCCAAGGAAATTGGTGAGTCATGAGTGATAATTCTATTTCTTGATTTCTAGCCTCTTCAAGTTGCTTCCAGTCAGCCCATCTATCTGCCAACCCTACTCCCTGCAACATTTTTACCACCTCGGACATTGTCGGACGATCCTCTGGATAGCCTTGTGTGCAAAGTAATGCAACTTGAAGAATGGTTTCAGCTTCTTTTGGATCATAAGTCTCCAAATTGTTATCCACTATGTCCTCTAGCCTATTTTCTCTAAGTAGATTTTTGACCTGTTTCATAAATTCAAATTAACATCATACCCTTAGAGGTAAATTATTATATTGGGGAAAAAATTTAGTCACACAGTCAAAGGATCTCGACCATTGGATCAATACCATATGGCTTATATTTTTACTTCACCAAATAAGCTTGCAAATACATATTGAAATATGAGTACTTTGATCTTCATGTAACTGCTGAGATCCACAACTGTGTGACTGTATAAACTCTAAACCACTAATAACAACATCGATGAATGACCACTAAAAAATATTAACGAAGCAATTAATGGATGAAGTAGATAGAAAATGTTACATGATCAATCAAAAGAACGTCCTCCTCCTCTTCGAGCCGAGAGAGGTCAATTGCGCGCTGACCAGTGATTAGTTCAAGAAGTGTTATGCCATATCCAAAAACATCTGTCTTCTCAGATGATTTTCCAGTTGACAAATATTCCGGGGCAATATGACCCATTGTACCGCGCACTTGAGTGGTAACATGAGTCATCCTTGCATCAACCAGCTTGGCTAGTCCAAAATCACCTAGAACAGGTTCAAACTCATCATCTAGAAGGATATTTGCAGCCTTTAGATCACGGTGAATTATCTTCGGATTGCATTGCTCATGTAGATATTCTAGACCGTGTGCCGTACCAAAAGCTACACGCTTCCTTGTTGGCCAATCCAAACCTTTCTCATCAGATTTCAAATCTAAAACAGCACAGTGAAATCAATAATATTAAGCAATGAGCACAAATTTCTCAAAGAAATAGATCAGAGAATGGAAAAAATTATCTGTTTTTTACCTCTTAGTTGATATGCTACACTTAGATTTTCCATGAAAGGATATACAAGGATTCTTTCAGTTGATGTTGTACAGAATCCAATTAGTCTTAGGAGATTTCTATGAACTGCAACACTAATGAGATCAACTTCTCTCTCGAACGCAGCCTCTCCACCAGGATTATGATAATCGGTGAGGCGTTTCACAGCGATTTTTGTGTTATCTGAGAGTACTCCTTTGTACACTTTTCCAAATCCACCTTGGCCAATTACATTGCTTTCGCTGAAACTTTTAGTTGCGAGTTGGAGTTCACGCAAAGAAAACCTTCTTAATTGTCCAAAAGAAATTTTGCTCTCATCTTCACCTGTAAAATTTATCATATATTACTTACTTTCCGAAGGAGTTTTGCAAATGTTTACTATGTTTTCCATAAAACAGAAGAAAGGTACTTCCTACTAGGCCTTGTTATGTCATGCTGAGACAAAGTAATTTGACAAAAAAAGGAAAAACTACCTAAAACATCAACAAAGACATCACTTTTGTGTCTGATCTTTTGATGGTGTCTATATGTAAAGATGGCTCCAAGACATAGGAGCACAAATGCACCGCAACTCGCATAAGGCATGGCTTTTGCCAATTTCGATTTGTTGGTTGAAGCTGCAGCAAAGGAGAGGTAAACTTTAGGTAGCTTCACCTAACAATTTTTTCAGCAGTTCATATTTTTCAAGGTTAATTTATACTTTCTTAATCACATGTTTTAAGTTTTGAGTTAACCAATCAAACCTGGATGATCAGATTTAGAAACACAAGGCTGCTCGAAGCTAGAGCCACAATCAAGAGGCGTATCTGAAAAGCTGAAAGTAAAAAAAAAAATCATAAATCAAGAGAATATATGATACAATATTATATATTACTAAATGAAAATACTCGTAAATATATAAGTATTAGTACTTAAACATTGGAACAGAAAAGAGTTGTGTCGGGATAGTTCCAGTAAGACCGTTAGATGAAAGATCCCTGTTAAAAGAAAAACACAAATCAATTATAGCATATTCGATATCAGAATAGGAAGCATAGGGAAATAAACATAGAAGAAGCATATAAGAAATTGAAAATGAAGCCTCACACATTCTTGAGACTGGATAGCTGACCCCAACTAACCGGTATAGAGCCATTAAAATTATTGTTAGCAAGATTCAGATATTGTAGGTATGTCAAGTTGGCAATGTAATCAGGTAAGGGGCCTGAAAGATTGTTGTTCTGCAATTCCCTGCATCAAGATTACAGTTTAAGACAAGCTAGCAAGAAGGAAAAACTACCTCGCATTTCATCAATCGTAATCGTCAGATCATTAAAAATATTTAACTTTGATCATAACTACTTCTAATGTCACAAATATGATTGTAATTTTGTGGCAGTGTAAATCTTTTACACTGGCAGTCGATCAAAATTAACTTTACATTGGCAGTCGATCAAAATTAAACTCTTCGTTGTATGGCTAAGAAAAGTAAACTCCAAACACGACTTTAATTGTTATCGCATCAGGCTACTATAGTCCATTAGTTGGATAAGCTGCCAATCTAATTAATGTGAACTAATTATAATGAGACTTACAAGTTAACCAAATATTTCAATCTGGTAATTGAGGGAGAAAGTGTTCCAGAAAGTCCAATAGAAGCCAGGGTCCTGTAGATTGATTAGCTAAAAATATTTGAGAATATGAAGAAAAAACTAGATTATGAAAATAGTAGTAAGAAATATTTTGTACTTCATGTGATGGATGAACTTACAGAGATATGACATGTCCATTTCTACAAGTGACATGTGACCAACTGAAACATGGACTCACTAAATGACTATCCCAATCTTGTATTTGATTATTTGAATCATTGAGGTAATTCAAAAGATCAAGCAGAGCTTCACCTGGAAATATTAGGCCAAATGTTTCAGAATCATTAAGAGTGTTGATATATAATAGAGAATTGTCAAATAAGGATTGAAGATATGTACAAACCAGAGAATAACATGGTAAAACTTATGGTATATAGGAAAATAATTTTAAAGTAGTAGTTATCTGACCTATAACATCAACATGTAAACAAATTTCAAGATAAGAGAGCAACACCAGTTAGATATAGTTATCCTAAATTTCAAGAATAAGTTATCCTAAATGTCAAATTTATCAAAGCTAGATATAGTTACAAAAATTCAAGTATAAAATGATTTTGAAATTTGAACTTCTGTAGCTGTACAACTTTTTTATATTGATCGATATTATACACTAGCAATGAACAAGATAGTGTCACATCATGTTAGAATCAGTTGGAGATTGTCAGAGGTAGTTGCAAGCCGATTTTGTAAGAATAAGTTAGACTCCATATAAAAACCTAATATAGTCTATCAATTCGTGTCACCCACCATATTATCAATACACTAATAGTAGTGTTGAGCGTCAGAGTGTGTATTGAGAAAAACCAAGCCCCACAACGAAAGTAAATGACTTGAAATTTTTTATAAAGATTGTATCACTCACTTATTTTTTTTATATAAGTCTAACTCGTCTTTACGAAACCAACTTGCAATTATCTTTAACAATTTCTAACTAATTCTAACACATCATTATAATATCTATGGATGACCAAACATGTTTGATCATATTATTCATTGATAGATTAAAATTCATTCCATAGTAGCACAGGAAATCAAAATTGAATTCAAATAATACATACATACATACATGCTACTATTGAGAAAGAATAACATCAAAATTCACCACACCTTCTATATCAGGATCTTTGATTGCAGAACTGAGTTTCAAGACAACAAGGAATATGAACCACCTCATCAATATTTTGAAAGGAGCCCTGCTAGAATTTGGGGGCAACATGAAAACCCCTTTGATCTCCAAAGAACATACACCTTGTCAAGTCCTTTTTTAAAAGAAAAACCACAATAGAGAAACAGTTTAATAACATTTAATAAAAAACAGAAACAAAATAATGTAAAATAGTCCTCTTTACTCTAAATAGTAATACTATATCTGCATATACAAGTTTACAAAAGTTACTACATGTTTTCATGTGTAAACATATTTTCACATGACATGCATGTATGTAAGTATGTATGCATGTTGCTAATGTTTGTCTTTGTCTCTTTGATCTTATAATTACACAAGACAGAAAGAAAAGGAACAAAAACATACTTACTAGTTTTGCAAACATGAACACTGATAGGACAGAGGAAGTTGAAGGAGGGATCACACTTTATTGTTGTCACAAAATGATGAAATGTCAAAGATATCAAATGAGTTGAGTGATCATAAGGTAGTGCAAGGGAGGGACCCACATGGCAATAAGAAACAGGACTTAAAAGGGTAAAGAACGAAGACTCCTTTTTTTTCTTTTTTCAAAATACATGAACCAAGCTAAATAAATGTGAATTGCATAGAAGAAAAAAAAAAGGAATATACTAAGAGACCAATGAGAAAGAATATGAGAGCTACTTGGTTATGTGTTGGTTGTGTCAGTGGTGGGAAGAGAATGAGAATCCCACTAAATTAGGATTTCACTTTGTTGATACTAATAGGCTTCTTCATCACCCTTTTATCTCTCTCTCTTGATGAATGCTATTTCGAACTGTAGTTAGAGATTAATTCCTTGAAATACTTCAATTCATTTAAAGGGATACATTTTTTAACATATATTCTTTCATATGCATCAATTTAAAATCGAATCGTTTACTACAACGATCATTTATCAACTGCGTCACATCATGTTGTTCTCTCTTTTAAAACAATTTGAAAGCTTCAACTCCAAACAAACTTTAAAGTACCACAACACTTCTAATTAAAAATGTGCACAGTGTTCTACGTAACAAATATAAATTACATCCAGTTAATTTATATTCTTAAATTATTATCGGTGTCAAAGTGTGAAATGTGAAAGAAATGTCTGGTGGTATCCATGTCTTGGTGCTTGTTAGCAAGCAAATATCTCATTCTCTCATTTTTGGGCTGAGCTGTGGCACAAATGAAGCTTCCACTAAAAATGATTTGATTATAGATTCTCCTGTTTCCTGACAGTGCCTCTTCAATTTTATTTTTATTTTTTAAAAGCAAAAGAAGAAAGGAACCACTTTAGCTACATTTTAAAAGGCACCATTAGTAATAATAATAATAGAGAATTTGTTGGACCGTGTGGTAGTGGGGAAAGGAAAGGGGGAGACTAAATAAAGTTTTAATTAGGATAAGGAATTGTGGATAATTATGGTATCACCCTATGAGGCACACACATAAACAACAATGGTGGAGTGGGATTGTGACACTTATAAGATGATCAAACATTGGTTGCTTTGATTTGAGGCATGTTTCACGTGCTAGTAATTAAGAAGAACCCTAATAAGTGTTATTTATTGTAGGCAAATGCTAACATATACTCTAGCATGTGTTAAAGAACTCGGGACAAAAATATCCGTCTTAAGGACCTTGCATTCAATTTTTTAAAGTCAAAATATTGTTCTCTTTAGTGCAAAATATTGTACATGGTATTAGTTAGTGGGATTGGAGCTCGGTAACAGTTACACTTTTGATCAAACGATTAATTTATTTTTTAATTTATTTATTGATGTTTATGAATTAATGTTGCGTAGGATGTGTGTGATTGGTTGAGTGCTTCATGTAATGGTTGAAACTTGGAATAAGTAAACCTTGTTTGCAGCGGCGTGTGTTGTTTGATATTTTAGCGACACAATACAGCTAAGTTGAAGGGTTGATTGTTTATTGTTGTACTTTCCTTACAGAAAAAATCTAAAGAACCAAAATGATCACTTATTATTGGAGTTTTTTTATATATAAAAAAAAAAAAAAAAAATCAAAGGGAGAGTTATACAAAAAGTTTTCCTTTTTTCTTTGTGACCTTTTTTGGGGTGTGGCTATGGAAAAAAGAAGATTGTTTTTTTTTGTTAAAATAGGATAGGATATGCTGACCAAAAAGAAAAGGGGAGCTAGAAAAAAAGTCAGTATGGTGGAGACAACCTCAAAGTACAGAAAAGGTCACTATCTTAAGCGAAAAACTGGTTTCATGGGGTGTGGGGAGAAGGAGTGCATGTATGGGAAAATAGGTAATTAACGAGGATGAATTATTGGCAAATTGCAAGCACACTTTGTGCTATCCCATTCCCTATATTAGATATAAAACTCAGTTGTAAACTTGTAATAGTTAGTAGGTAATTAGTCAATCGTTATTTCCATTGATATAAATTTTATGTACCTTTGATGTAATTTATACTATCTTATTATTATCAATATAATAATTTATATTTTACTCTTCTTTTATCAATATCTTCTATAAAAAAAAAATTAGTAATACATATTTTCAAAAAAGTTCACTTTTAAGGAAATAACAATGGATTCATAATAATATTAAGTTAAGTAACTCCTTTAAAAAAAATATTTACTGTGAATGTAAATTTTTTAAATAAAGATTTAGTTATATTAGTACTATACTACCTCTATCATAATATTACTTTTAAAATATCTACTGAAATCAGTATTTAGAAAATCTAGTGAAATGAAATTGAATGTTCATGCATGAAAACATTTTTGCATTGTCAATACATTCTTATTAAATTATAATAAAAGTTTTATTGGTTAACACCACCAAGGAACCAACTAGGAGAGTCGGCCACCACTAAATAAAACGTACTTATTTAAGTAAGTTACCAATTAGGGGAGAATAAGATGGATAAATAATGGAGTGACTATGAAGCATCCATTGACGGCGACGAAGTTCTCATCACATCCAATTCCAATTCCATATTTTATTAGGGTGGAATGACAGCCACTTGGAGAAAGCATGGTGAGAGTGGGAATTAGATGAGATTATGAGCATAAATTCGGGGCCACTACATAGATTTGCTGTATATTGCTAAGACATGGATTGCTGTAGGAAAAATTTACCATGTATCATTAGGAAACAAAAGAATATTTTTTGGTTTGATTTTCCAAGATATTGTTACTATATTTGAATTCTTAACTAGTGTCGCTAATGGTTCATGAAATTGAAAATGTGAAAGATAATTACAAATTGATTATTAATTCAAGAGGAATGATATTTTGACAATCAATTTTGAACAACTTTGGATGACAACCTTTTTCCTCCCTTTTAATTGGACAATAACAATAGAGAGAGAAAAAGGAAGAGAGAGAATAAAAGTAGAATGAGAGTATGAGAGAGAATTGTCACCAAAGTTGTTAAAAATGGTTGTCAAAATATCATTCCTCTTAATTCAAAGGTAAAATTGATAGATGACAATCCACTTAGAGTTGATGTTCTTAATATATAATGGAGAAAAAAGAAGATAAAAGAAGATTAAGTCCATAGACTTGAGCATTACTCTACTAGAGAGCATCAAAGGAAGAGAAGAGAGACTTCGTCAATTTTTTTCGTATTTACTATTGATCCTCATTTTTTTATTTATGCACAACTCAAGTTTCCTTGATTTTAAGATCATTATAGCTATGTGTCCATTTAGCTCAACCAAATATGTTATGTCAAGTGTATTTCCTCATGTGCTATTTTAAATCATAAGTGTCATCAGAGCACTCATTAATATTTTCTTATTTATTTGTGTATATTCACCACTAGAAACGGTTTTACCTTTTTTTAGTGGTTTAACTTTTTACATCTTTATTTTTACTCTCACTTTTAAGTAACCTTTCCATATTTGGAATGAGTTCACATCCTCACATGAGTTTATTTTATTTTTTATTTTTAAGTTTTTCGGTTTGAAATTTTTTTCAAAATACTCTTTTCAACCTTTCTGGTTTGAATAAAATTTCTGAAAAAGTTTATTATTTAGTTTTTGGGTTAGAAAAAAATAATTAAAAAAAGCCTTAAAACTTTATATAAGTTTTTCAGAAAAATTATACAAATCACAAAACTCTCTAGTTTTTTGGAAAAATAGTGCACATTGAAAATGTTAAAATATGTTTTCCGAAAATTGTGTATCAGAGCACTTTGAAAAGGTTATATGGTTTGTATTCAAACACTTACTTTCTCTTTACTCTTCGAAAAACTTTGAAAAAATCCGAGGAAAAAGTGAAAGGTTTTAGTTTACATGTAAAGGTGAAATTGACTATTCATGAAAATGTAAAGGTGAGGGTATACTTGTTGGTGTACATGATAAAATTTTATTTGTACCGTATCTCATGCTTTTAAAACTTTTAGATTATGAGTTTAGCTCAATTGATAAAAATAATGCATAATATATGTAAGATTTGAGGTTCGATTCCGAACAACCACCAAAAAAACTTTTAGATCATTGGGTGAGCCAGTCGCATTAACAATCGGGTTTACCTATTCAATTAAAAAAATCACAACCTATTCATAACAAAACTCATTATTGTTTACGTTTGTATCAATTTAAATTATGAAAATATCTAAAAATTAATAAATACTCCATCCGTTTTAAAATGAGTGTCGCTTTAGCAAAAAAAATTGTTTCAAAATGAATGTCACTTTACATTTTCAATACAACTTTAATCTTTTTCTTCCAACTTTATCCTCTCCAACTTTTCTCTCACACAATTTTCAATGCAACTTTAAATTTGCCTTTTTTCTTATAAAGTAAGGGCAGTTTAGTAAAAATGTTATGTCTAATAATTATTTCATTTCATTCTTTAATATATGTGCAATTGGCTAAAGCGTCGCTCATTTTGAAACGGAGGGAGTACATAGTTAGTAAAACTATTTTCTGTAGAACGTTCGCTTTATATAGACACACTTCCTTAAATGCGTCGGCTGATATTATATTGAATTGGTGCTTTAATACATCAAATGTTGAATGATCAAGTTCTCCGATATCCATGTTTATTGGGAGAACTCAATGGGGGAAAGACATACATGATACATGTTGGTTTTATTTCTGACAACCTTTTCCTCGTTGAATTTGCGGTTTCGTCAAATTCTTCTGTGTTTTTATAGATTCATGATTTGTAGATTTGTTAATA
>Ga0315915_1003412_pt1 | contig 20138 bp, 6 predicted proteins | sample MpolbnodulesMG_FD_207738 | JGI IMG/M metagenome (GOLD analysis project Ga0315915, IMG submission 207738) | Medicago polymorpha root nodule microbial communities from Los Angeles, California, United States - branched nodules | ecosystem: Host-associated > Plants > Roots > Nodule | place: USA... | reverse complement strand
CAATCTAAATAAGTGAGTTTCACATAAAACTAGATTTTTTCTTCATGATTTCATCGCCTGAGTGTGATTTTGTGTTGTTTATCGTCTTGTATCTTCTTGCGGTTTTCATTTAATTTGGTTCATATTGAAATATCAACTATTCAATCAATGATTTGGACGTCAATATTGTAGATATGGAGGCATCGATACTCCATCCACTTTAATTTTATCTTATTATTTGTAGGCATTTTAATTTGTTGTTGTATAGTGTTAACTTGGATGTTGTGAGTTTGTTACCAAATTCATAATTTAAGTTTTTAGTGATGTTGAATGACGTATTATATTAATTTGAACGAATGAATATCTTCTTTTTTTTCAAAAAAAGAAGTATGAATTGATTATTTATGCTTATAATTTAGGATGGAGGGATTATCATTTAATTCACATATATACATTACTCCCTTTGTCTCATTTTAAGTGTTTCATTTACTTTTTTTTTCTTTGTCTCGAATTAGTTGCTATTTCATACCTCATTCGTCTCAAATTAAGTGTCTCTTGTGTTTTATACGATTATTAAGAAAATGATTAGTAGTGTTGATTTCTATAGTAAAATGTGTTTCATTTACTAAAACAATTATTAATTATAGTTTATAAAATAATTATATGATTGGAATACAATAAATAATAGTATTAGTGAAAAATAATAATTTTTTTTTTGAAGGAGTGAAAAATAGTAAGGGTCATGTTAACCGGTCCCCCCGGGGCACTGGTTAATGAATCCAAAAGTAGAAAAATTGTCTTGAAAATATAAATTGTTACTTTTGACCAACTAATTATTACACCACTTTTTAATAAAATCTTACTTCTTTTGCCTGCTTAACCAATGCCCCAGGGGCACTGATTAACATTCTCCAATAATAAATGTTGTATTAGTATCGTAAAATGAACAAATATTTTGAGACAGAGAAAAATAAGAAAGAAAACATTTGGTTTGAGACGGAGTGAATACTATCAAAACAATATTTGTTATTCTTGTTAGGGTTAATAGTGTTTTTTTTCTTCTGTAAAATAGGTCATTTTCGGTTTACCTCCCTAATAATTTTTTGGTTTGGAATTCGTCCCTCTAAATCTTTTTTCCTGAATACCTCCTTAATAGGTCATTTAAAAATGAAAATTTTGGAAGAAAAAAATTTGAAAATGGTCTATTCGGGGGGTATTATGGATTTTTTTTTTAAAAGGACTGATTCCAAACCAAAAATTTCTTAGAGAATAGCGAAAATGACTTATTTTATATGGGAAAAGCACTATAATATAAACCCTTCTTTATAACATACTCTTAGATTTTTTTTTTTGACACAACTCTTAGATATTATATTTCAATCATTTAATTACTCCATTAGCTGTAATTAATAATATACTTTGATAAATGAAACTCATTTTATGATTAATTAAAATCAACATTACTAATATATTTTTTATAATCGTGTTAATTTTTTTAAAAAATGTAATTTAAAACGGATGGAATATCAATTAAAAAGTGAAAATGGAGAAAGTGCAAGCACGAAGAATGAAGATTATGGAATAATGAAGGGCATGGCCTATAAATTAAAGTGAGATGAAAAAGAGAAGTAAAGAGTATCCAATGATTGTAGAGGTAGTGCGTGTCTTGTTATGGAGAGACAATATGACACGCACGAGTGCAATCATGGGACCACGTGTTCTCACGTGCTCATCCACCACACCACCTCATAACTTATGCTTCACCCCCCCACGTGACTTCTCTTTCAACTTTAGCCCATAAACAAATTTCACTTTACGTGAGCCATGAATAATGAATATTGATGTTAACTAGTACTAATGTTATAGACTGATTATTTTATAAAAGCATGGTTAAGTTGCTTTAGAAGAAATAATCCACTTAACATGTTCTAAGTGTTGTTTGATTGGTAGCTCCAAAATAACGATATATAGAGATCGACGTTGGAACTTTAGATTCTCTATTTTGTTGTGTGCAAGTGTGAGTTATATGTCATACATTGGATATAAAAGTAAAGGTTGAACACCTTATAAGTGAGAGGATCCAAAAACTCATTGCCTTAAGGTTCTGGGTAAGAGTGTGGCGTCTCTCTCACTTGTGTGGTTGTTCTGGCCTCGATGTGGACGAGTCCCCCGAGCTCCCCGCATGACCCAATAGGGGTATCAGAGTCCGATTCGACGAAGGGTACGACCGAGGCAGCTGGTTCGTGCGTAGAAAGCAGCAATGACGGTATAAGCGTGTCGGTCCATTTGCAGAGAAACCAGCAACGACAATACAAACAAGTAAAAGCTTCCGCTTAAGGGGGAGCATGATGAATTGATGGACTCACACTTGAGGGAGAGTGTTGTGTGCAAGTGTGAGTTATATGTTCTACATTGGATAAAAAAGTAAAGGTTGAATATCTTACAAGTGAGAAGACCCATAAACTCACTGTTTTCAAGTTTTGGGTAAAAGTGTGCTGTCTCTCTCATTTAATATATGGTTGTTCTGACTTCGATGTGGACGGATCCCCCGAACTCCCCGCATGACCCAACATATTTCTGCATGTTATGTGACTGTAGTCATTACCCTAGTAAACAGAAAAATAAATAAATCCAGTCAGTATATGCTATAATGTAACAATAAATATTCCCTAAAAATAATTAACAATAAATATAAAAATTTTCTAACTTGTGGCTATTTGAGCTAAAGCACGGATGACTCTATAAACGAAACCTGAGAATTTTTGAAGGAAGTAAAAATCACAAGTATATATGCACTAATAATATAAAGGGAATGTAGAAGCTAAAGTCACATCCAACCAAAAAAAAATATAAAGTCACATAGTCTTTTTCTAGTGGACTAGTGGTCGAAGTTCAAACTCTAGACTTTGCATATATTATACATTAATTCTACCAACTGAATTAAGTTAACGAGGACAGATAAAATCACAAGTCTATATGCACTAATGACATTCCTTCGTGAAAGTTTAAATTTTTTATCATTTACAAAACAACTTTTTTTAATTCCGTTTTGGTTTTTTAACTTGTGATAGCAAGATTCATATATAAAAGCAATGTTATTTGAACATTGAATCTTAACACCATACTCCCTCCGATTATTATATTCCCTCCGATCTCGAATGTAAGAAAATATTATTTTTTAAAATTCATTTAATAAACAATATATTTGGTCTATAATATAAATCAAATGCACCCTTTATTCAATGAACCTGAAAAAGAATATTTTCTCATATTCAAGAGCGTTGAGAGTATATCAACATCGTATACAATACATTTTTTTTAAAGCACATCGTATACAATGCATTAGTATGTCATTGTCTTTTTTTATCGGAAGAGAGAATAAAACCCAAAATTAAGTGTCGAATGTCTTTTATACTTCCTCTGATCTTTAATATACGAGAAAAAAAATAGATTCATTGAATACCTATTTATTTAATCTATATTATAAATCACATATATCAGTTATTCATTTGATAGGAAAAATAAATCTTTACTCATATTTAAGACCAAAAAAGTGTTGTGTTATTTGTTAATTTTTGTGTGAAAAATTCATTTCTCAATAACAATGAAAGTAGAGACATAATCATGATCAAGGGCGGAGGTATATGTTATGTTGCCATCTAGAGGGGCATGAGCCCCCACTAACGGTCTTTTTAGAAAATGTTATTCACACTAGTAATCCCAACAGTTTTATGTCTCTGTTTAACTTGATTTTATTTACCGCATTTTAGTTCGATTAAGTTTTCGCAACAAACAATTTAACAAACCCTTAACTTAGAACGATAACAATTGTTGAATAACTTATAATATTGCACTAGTCCCAGTGAAAACGATACTAAAATATACTTACTCTTTGATACTACATCAATAGACATAATGCAACTATGACTTTTGCATAGAACTTAATTTTCTGATGTGTATTATTTTAACTAGGGTTTTGCTAATCAGTGCACTCAGGGTAATGGTTAAGAAAACTAAAAGTAGTAGTCTTGCATTGGAAATTACAATTTTTTGACTTTTAGAAAGTTAAATTCATCACTTTTCACCATTTTTCAACAAATTATTTCTATTTATGTTCTCTTAACCAATGTCTCAAAGACGCTATTTAGCATTTTTCTTTTAACTAAGATTGCACACTTAAAAAAATACTTGTAGTAATTCTATTACATTGAAGATTATTGTACTTGTATAAAAAATAACTACTTGCCCAATATTTATGTATTAAAAAAAGGGTTAATAGTGTTTTTTCGCCCCCTAATATAGGTCATTTCTGGTTTTCACCCCTATAAAATTTTTGGTCTGGATTCTGTCCTCGTAAATATATTTTTTTTCGGAAAACCCCCTCCCTCATCCAACTCAGCAGAATCTAATATGTAGCGTTGATTTGACATTTTTTTTTTGAATTTTTTTTTAATTGGCCACATGTAAAAAAGGTCATCCACATCATATTATTTTTAAAAATATATGAAAATTAATTTAAAATCCAAAAAATCAGAAAAATATTTAGATTTTTTTTCCAAAAATTTTAAAAAATCGAATTTTTAAAATTTAGATAAACATTAAGATTTTTTATTGAAAATTTTAAAAATTAGAAAAATATTCAGATTTTTTTCCAAAAAAATTGAGATTTTTATTTTAAATTTAAAAATATCAGAAAAAACTTTTATATTTTTTTCAAAATTTGAAAAATTAGATAAAATCATAAATATATTCAGATTTTTTTTCCAAAAATTTATAATATCGAAAAAAACATTCAGTTTTTTTTTTAAATTTAGAAAAATATTCAGACTTTTTTCTCGAAAATTTTAATATCAAAATATAAAAAATTTAGTTTTTTGATTTAGAAAAGTTTAAATTTAGAATTTATTTTCTAAAATCAGAAAAAACATTCAGTTTTTTTTCGAAATTAAAATTTTTTGGATCTTTTTTGAAATTAAGAAGATTATTAAAAATTATAGAATTTAATTTTCAAAATAAAAAAAATCGAAATTTAAAAAGAATGTCAGATTTTTTTCGAGGAAACTGTTTTTGTAAACTTTTTCTACCAATAAAGAATTCTAGAAAAAATTCTTTGAAAATAAAAAAAAATAAAATTTATATCATATTTTGTTAGAATTGAAAATTCTGAAAAACTAAAAATATTTTTCCTGAGTTTTTTTAAAATAAAAAATGAATTTTTTTCTAATTTTTACGATATTTTTTATTTTTAAAAATTAATTTTCAGATTTTGTAATTTTTTTATTCTTAAATTAATATAAATAAATATATGTTTATTTTATTTTTCAAAAAAAAGTTCAAGTTATTTACAATTTTAAATTTTCGATAATTAATTTTCAGATTTTTATTTAATTTTAAATTAATATAAATTCATTTTTATTTTTTATTAAAAAAAATAGGCACAACTGCCAACGTGTATGCTTAAAAAAAAATTATACAAGGAGCACGCCACATAAGCATATATGTACAGTCATCGTGCTACACAGTGTACCACGTCAGCAAATATGCACAGTTATATTGGGAGGAGGGTTTTCGGAATTTTTTTTTTTTACAAGGACGAAATCCAAACTGAAAATTTTATAGAAGTGAAAATCGAAAATGATCTATATTACAAAGGTGAAAAATATCGTTAACCCTTAAAAAATTATGCATAGGTATCAACCACGCGACGGCAAGACTTAAAAAGATTTGTGAAAGATCTGGTCGGATAAAGTATGAGGGGACGCATGCTATTGAGACCACACTTGTGAACTTCATGCAAAGTCCCAATCATTGCCGTTCGATCATATATACATGATTATGTCAACTACTCTTCTACTACTATTTCAACTCCACCCTTTATAAAGCTAAGAATATGATTCTAATTATTGTCGATGTTTTTAGCTTCTCAAAAGTGCTAAGGGAAAAATAATACAGTAAGAAAAAAAAAAATTGAAATGAAGATTCTAGTTGATAATTCATTTATATTGACTGCAACTATGGTCAATATTCGTTTTGGATTAGATGTTTGGGTATTACTAAGAAAATGACTTTCGTGATCAAATATCATTGAAATTCATAATAGTTTTCTGGGTTAAGAATATTTAGGCATTTCTTCGAGTAATGATGCTTTTTATTGGTGGTTCATCAAATGCTTTTTCAAAATGGAAATATTGATGAACATTGAGGTTAGAGAATGTTAGCAATACACATTCTAAATTTATATGGAACCCACCAAATTTATATGGGACCCACATGATTTGGTGGGACCCATGTGACTTTTAACCAATCAAAAAGAGTGTGTTGAAAAGTGTGTGTTAGAATGTGTGTTGCTGGCATTCCTCTTGAGGTAATCATTCGCATACTTCTCATATTATTTTTATGTGAAAGTCTTACATAGATACAAATACAAATAAAATTATTTAGGCACACACAACAATAAAGAAAATTGAATAATAAATAAACTAGTTACATCATTCAACATCATTAAATCAATTTATCTTTTAAAAAATAAGCATTTGTGTGAGTGTGTCCAAACTTTTTACATTTGGGTCTGTCCCTAAGGAAAACTTTATTTATTTTCATGGTTTAATAGCAGTTTTGGCCTTCTAAGTATCACGAAGTTACCATTTTGACCCCTTGACAAAATAAATTACAACCCAACCCTCTAAGTATTGCCCCTTTTGCAGTTTTGATCTTCATGTCAATTTTGACCAATTCAACGCAGACGTGGCACTCAAAGACACCACATGTGTAATGTTTTGATTAAAAAAAAAATAAAAAAAACCACATGTAAATTAAAGAATTAAAGCAACTTGTGATTCCCATAATTACAACTCCAATAGCAAATGTAAGAACCACCTTTCTTTAAAGAACAATAATTTGAAATTTATTTTGATGATGACATAATTCATGAGAACACTCGTGTTTTAATCTGTGTTTAAAAGTGTGTTATCTATACATTACTCTTCGCCTCACTCTTCAAGCAATGTGAAAATTTAAAGAGTGTCAAACCAAAATAAATTTACTTATTTTGATTTTTATATATAAATTGTTTTTTCTCTTCTTGATTCCAACATCACACTCATCTAAATTGTATTTTATACGGTATTATGTGTCTAAATATCCCACCTAAAATAAACATTGTTATTGAGATGAATAAACTTCATGAGAATGAGACATGTTAAATTTGAAAAAACAAGATTTGGCTAAGTAAACAATAAATAGTAATAAATTGATTAAAAGGTATACTCTCTTCGGTGTCAAATGTAAGAAACTTTTCATTTTTTAAGTTCATTTAATAAATGATAGTATATAATAAAGACAACATACATCATTTATTGAATGAATTTAAAAAGTAAAAAATTTCTTACATTTGAGACCGGAGGTACTAAATTTCCAATTCTTTGAAAGATTCATGAGACTTGTATGAAGTCCTCATAAGATATTAGTGGAACTCATAATAAAATCGTTCTTTCTTCCCACACAAGTACACCAAATAATAAATTGAGTAAAAGTGGTCCCCACAGAAACAAGTTGGCCTCGTGAGTTGGAGTTGGCATGCCATGGAAAAGCCATGTCACTCACGAGAGAACCCTTCTTTTCACAAATGATGAATGAGCTAAAGTGGGACCCACATTGAATGATGGCACAATACATGATCATCTCTCTCATCATCATAATGATCATGAGGTCATTATTCCAATTCCCAGCGCGTGGCGCGTGAAGCTTATCCCACAAGCTCACATTTCTCCACACACTCACATTACTCAATTTCATTATGGATTGGATGATGGAGTCAATAGTCAAACTCCTACAATTAAGCAAAAAAAGTCCCTTTTCTTTCTCAACAGAAAACACCAACAAGGTTTTTTTTAATTAATTTATCTCACGAGTAAAAAACTTATCTTTATGAGATATTTTTTTTGGTTACCATCGTATTGATATAAAGTTTTCGCAACTATTTAAGGAACACATGTTTAAAGAGTTTAAATCTTTTATTAATTTTTTTTTAAATTACTCCCTCCGTCCTATTTTATAAGAAAAAAAACCCACTTATTAAAAAAACTAAAATATAGTAGCTTGTAACATAATTTTTGTGTTCTTCTTAAAATAAGTTTTATAGGAAGATGTAAAATCAATTTTCATTGGTTATTGCTTATTGAAAAAAATGAAAGAAAGAGCAAATTGAATGCACTTTACATTTAATTTTTCTTTAGAAAAGATAATTTTTTGAAACAACATAATTAAATATGATAAAAGTTGGTCTTTTTTTGTTATAATTTTGGACAAAGAAAATGAGTTTTTTTCTTATAATTTGGGACAAAGCGAGTATAATGTATAATTTGTATCCTCACACATGATATTATTCTTTTATAAATAAAAGTACTCACATTTAATTTGTATGTAACTTTTTAATATGAAGGAATTATTTTTTTAATACGGATCATTGACCAAAGAGAAAAAATTAACTAGCGGCGCAACTTATTGCTCGTTTGTCTTCTATTCAAGTGTAAATAATGGTTTATATATATTAAAAAAAAATAGTAAAATTTTCAGCTTAAAAGAAAAAGAAAATTAGAACTTCCTCATTTCCAATATAACCAATTATGTTGACCAATTCATACAAATAAAAAATTGGAAATGTTAACTTGTGCTCTTAGGACATATGTTAATGATTTCATTAATAGAAATTTTGTATCGAAAATTGTGTTAATTTATTACTTAAAAAATTTAATATTAATTTTTTCAATTAATATTTACTATTAGTGGCAAGAATTTAATGCTTAAGGGCATATGTTAACCTGACACATAAAAAAAATGTACACGTGAAAGAGAGTAAAATATTCTTATCATGCATTAAACAATACACTTTTTTTCATAAGTGTAAAGTAAAAAAACATTGAATTGTAAATGATTCGAGTTGTGATTGAAAAGACTTACGAAAAAGAGTTGACCATTTTTTTAATTGTACCATTTTATTTTTAATCCTATATCACAACTCTTTTTAATGGTACAATTAAAAATAAAATGATTGAAAAGAGTTGTGATATAGGATTTTGTTTAGGTGCAAATGAGTCTTTTATTTTGGGATGGATGTAGCAATAATGTTTTTTTTGACAAAGGAGTAATAATTTGTTAAGCGTTTACCTTTTTTAGCATTTTATTAATTTTTTTGAGAAAATTTACATTTTTACTTTCAAATCATAAAAAATTTATAATATTTATTACATAGACATAAACAAATGAATTAGTCCCCATGAATTAACCTCAGTTGGTAGAAACAATGTATAATATATGAAAGATTCGAGTTCGAACCCCGCCCACAAAAAAAATAGATGAATTCAATTTTTTGACTAAAAATAAATGTTTTTTTGCTACATTGACTGAAAATAAATGTTATGATATAGTCAAAAGTATATCACAAAAAACATAAATTATTTTTTTGAAAATATCAATTTCTTTGTTTATATACTTAATTAAAGTGATACTTAAAGAAATAAAATTGTATTTTAACATATTTTTGTCATTAAAAAACTAAAATTAAAATGAATTTAATTATATTTATCTAAATAATACAAAAATATATTAAAAAATGGACTAAAAAAGAGACATAGAAGAAATTAGGTTTTTTTTGACTGAAAATGGACTTAATGAGATAATATATAGTCAAAACTCAAAAATATAAATAATTTCATCAAATTATATATTTTTTGGAAAGAAAATATATACTTTTTTTTTGGTTTATGTATTACTCCATTAAATTGGTTTTTTAATAATAAAATATTATTGTTTATCATATTTTTTCATTAAAAAATGTACAATTAAAAATAAATTAATGAAATTTATCTAATAGTACACAAATATATTAAAAATTTGACATTGCTCACCAGTGTTTGAAAATTGTTAACTAACCATGGTTATACTTTATGAAATTGAAACTTGGAAAAAGTAAATAGTGGTACTATTTTCAACATGTTATTTTGTGATTAAATAAAATTTATAATTCTTAATAAATTTAATGAAATTTATTTGAATAAAACAAAAATATATAAAAAAATGGACTAAATATTACTCCTTCATCAATAAAAATTGATGCATTTTGTCTAGTCCAAGCTAAATAATTATTATTTTAAACTAAATGTATATGTATATTGACCAAACTTTTTCATGAATTTATAGCCTATGGTATGGAGCACTACTTTTCTTCCAAAAATTTGAATGTAAATTTGACATTGTTCACCTTGAACTTTGCAACACAACACAACCATGGTTAAAAAGCAAACCAAAGTTGGACTTTGAAGCATCGAAAAGTAAAGAAGACTGTATGAGCTAGTTAACTTTTAAAGCCTAGGTAGATATCAAATATTTTAATAATATTATTTATGATTATAGTATCAATATGATTTTGGCACTCTGACACAAGTCATCATTAACTCTATTGCATGTTCTCTCTTTTCTCTATCTATCTATCCCTTTCATTTCTCTTCTCCATAGTATGTATCTATATATAGTCCCATCTTTCCTCCATTTCTTATACTATACTGTTCTCCATAATGCCCTGTGACATACACTGCCATTATAGTCGTCCATAGCTGCCCAACCCCATCCATTTTCTGTCCTTCCTTTCTTCTTAATACCATTTTGTTTCTTTTTTCTTTTCTCACCCCTTCTTCAAAATTCAAACAAGAGAAAAAAAAAATGGGTGAGAAAGATGATGAATTTAGTTTGGGTTTAAGCTTGAGTTTAGGATTTGGAGAATATGCAAATAACAACAACCAAACTCCTTTGAAGGTGAGTCACATGCACAAGCCTCCTCAAACGGTTACAAACCAAAGGGTTTCCTTCAATAACTTGTTCCATTTTCATGGTATGTTTCTCTCTCTCTCTCCTAAATTTCTATGTTTCATCTCTTCAATTTTTTCTTCCATTTTTTTTTTTATTTTTAATTCCTCTCAATGCATTGTTAATTTTTTTGTTTTGAAAAAACCCATTTTTGATTTCTCTTCACATTTTTTAGGTTAATAGTAGAACCCCATTTCTCATTTTTGGTACAACCCTTGAATCATATAATGAAAAACACACCATTTTTTTTTATTTTTATAAAAAACTATTTTTTATAATTTTTTAATCATAACTAAAAATCCATTTTGTTTGATTCCTTTGATTGATGAGATGAATTCAAGTCATGAAAATGAATAACACAAACTCTTGTTTTAATTTTTATTTTTTTATGAATTAAAATGGCTTTTGTTACAAAAAATAGCCTTAAATATCGTTAATAATTACACGTTTACCACTAAAAAACTCACATGGAAATCACGTGACAGATCTAAGCACAGAAACGAGGTCGTTTCTCCGCGGAATAGACGGCAACACTCCACTACCATCTACGGCGGCGACGGCCGCCGCATTCGACGACGAGAACGGAGTTTCATCACCGAACAGCACTGTGTCAAGCATCAGCGGAAAGAGAAGCGAAAGAGAAGGAAACGGAGAAGAAAACGACGCCGTCGAAAGGGGTTCATGTTCTCGTGGCGGCGGAAGTGACGATGATGACGGCGGAGGTTGCGGCGGCGACGGTGATTCGTCAAGGAAGAAGCTGAGGTTGTCGAAGGAACAGTCAATGTTGTTGGAAGAAACTTTCAAGGAGCATAATACTCTGAATCCGGTGAGTTTGTTGTAGTGGCATTTATGTAATTTAGTTTTATGTCAAGGGCTTATTTGGAATTTCATTACAGGATAAAAGGCTATATTTGGAAGTGTAAATTTGGTTGTTTTGACTTGTTCTTTTTTGTTTTTATTATTGTTTTGAGGTTATTCTGAGGTTGTCTTTTTTTGTTGAGTAATTAAGGTTGTCTTATTTTTTGAGTAATTAAGGTTGTCTTTCTTTATTTTAATCTTAAAATAATTTAGTTTAATTATTATTGTTATTATCAGAAACAAAAGCAAGCATTGGCAAAGCAGTTGAATCTGAAGCCAAGACAAGTGGAGGTGTGGTTTCAAAACAGAAGAGCAAGGTGAGGTTTCTTCTTCTCAGGGGTATTACTGTCATTTTTGAATATTAATTTGTAATTAGTAAAAGAAATATTGTTGTGATGTTGTGGCATTGTTTGTTGTGACCTTTGTAAGTTTCTGTTGCATACCATACTATATACCCCACTCTGTTTGGATCATATTAATGGGTTTTGTTTTTTCATGATTAAAATTTAGCTATCACTAAAATAAATTAAAATGTTAATATTAGGCATAAAAAAGATTTGAAGTTGTATAGTAACAAGTATGTGGCCCACCTACTACATGCACAAAAATGTAACAAGCATGTTATTATAATCTTTTCATGATGGATTGGGAAGGCAAAATGGAAACCTTTCAATTTGAAGAGTTAACATGCATTCATTAATTTCTCATGAGTTAAATTAGTCAATAGAAGAGATACTTTTAACATGTCATGTACAAACAATGGATGTGGATTTGTTGTGTTATGTGTATGTGTTTCATGTGTGTTGCTTTGTGTTCCATGATGTCATGGAGGGAAAAAAATGTGATGTAAGTTCTTATGGTTCAATGATGCAGGACCAAGTTGAAGCAAACTGAAGTGGATTGTGAGTACTTGAAGAGATGCTGTGAGACTCTAACTGATGAGAATAGGAGGTTGCAAAAGGAAGTGCAAGAGCTTAGGGCATTGAAGTTATCTCCACAACTCTACATGCAAATGAACCCTCCCACCACTCTTACAATGTGCCCTTCGTGCGAGCGTGTCGCCGTGTCATCCACATCCTCCTCATCAGCAGCTGCTGCTCCTCCCTCTGCTTCAGCCAACCCGTCCGGCCCAAGTGTTCAACGGCCAACACCTGTCAACCCTTGGGCGGCAATGTCTATCCAAAACCGTTCCCGACCATGAGTTTTTGCTCTAGATCCTAGAAGTAGGGTAATGTAGGCAGGGACATTTAGATGCTAGACAAATGTGTATGTTTGGATTCACGGTGAGTTTGTAGCTTTTGTAGAATCATGGCAACTCGGTGATTTTGACAAACTCACCTTGATACCAAACATGCACAAAAATGAATCAATTTTATTGTGCACTTTACTTTAGTGTTGGTTAACTTTCAAGTCTAGCCTTTTCTTATTTTGGGCCTAGAGAACATGTTTTACTCAACTTTAGAGTGTGTAAAGTTTGGACATGTTAAAGTAGGTTGTGTTTTCATATGCTGAATAGTTTTTAATTTATTAACCTTGAAAGGATATAAAGGAGAATCCGAATCTCTTAAATATATGTTTTTTCATGGGATTTGTCATACCACTTGGTGAGAAAAGGTGGGATTTTGTGCAAGATTGAAGAGGGGGACAAATTAAGGGGATTCCCATGAGGGGATAGTTGTGGTCTCAATTAGAAATGATTTTGTCTATCTTTTGTTCTGATTCTTTTTTCTTTTGGTTTTTATACTTGAACATGGGGTTGAGTGATGAGTCATATTGTGTGGGACTCAACTTTGGCTTCATATGTCCAACATGATACTCCTTAAAATGTGGATTTTTTTTACCATATAGTGAAGAGGTAAATGTGGTAACGCACTAGTGACAATGGTTGCATCAATGTGTTTTTTTTGAAGGTTTGGTATTAAAGGGAAAGAATATACACAATAATAGTTACTACTAGTTAGCATGGTCCATATATGCCCATGACTTGATTTTGTGCTTGGGAACATTTGCCAATTCTGTCAATGTCAATCGTGAGGAACTTAAGAGTATGTTTGGATTGACAATTTTGAAAGCAATGGAGGGCATATTTTTCATTTTCTAAATTAAGGTAAAGGAAGCTATAAAATAATCAAAATATGAATCAGGTGGGATTGAAAATGAAGATGATTATATGACCGTTTATCGTTTATTATGTTATTCTTTCATATATTTTAAAAGGAAAATGCTAATTTGCAGGAAAGTATACCTTGAAGAAACACAAGAATAAATCCCACCCATTGATTTAATGTCCACTATCCCATGTATTATGCCAAATACCTACTTAATCACACAATAAATTTGTATAAGATTCCTCCACATGTTAATTCTTGCCATTCTTGCACAATTCTTTTGTAATATATAGCAAATAGCAAACCCCATTTTAAAATCTTGTCAAAATATAGATTGAATCTTCCAAAGCCATCTCGTTCAAAACCCTCTGCCAAACATACTCTATGATTATGCGTGGGAGTTAGGAGTGAAGAAAAGGAGAGGAATGGTAAAATTGGGGAGTTTTTTTTTATTTTTTTGGATGAGTATTTTTGAACACGATGAGATATAAATATTAAATACTTGAGTAATAATTTTATTTTTATTTTGAAAGTATTATCAAGAGAAGTCATATATTTAAAAATCTATTCAAAACCTTCCTCCAATGTATTTCGAGTTCCCAAATATTAGAAGAGTTTTTTTTTTTTTTTTTTTGGGTACAATATATTGAAGAGTTTTAGTCGGATTTGGATCCCCTTGTGTTCATTCTCTCATATTGTCCATCATGCCTTAATCTCATCCATTTACCAATGTTTTTTTTACACCCTTCTTTATTATTATTCTTTTCTACATGTATCAATCAACCGTTGGCTTGAAAAAAGAGATGACTAAACCAAAAGGGGTGGAGAGGATCCATATCCGTTTTAGTCCTGCAATAAAGAAAAACAAAATCTCGTATAAGATGGAAAAACTACTCACCAATCACGATTCATTTTCTCTTTACGCATTCTTAGGAAAAATTACACCCGTCACCCTTTAAGTCTGACCATTTTTTCAGGTTGGTTCTTTTAAGTTTTAAATTTTTCAATTTGATCTTTTATGTTACATTATACTTTCATTGCTAGCCATTTTAACAAGTTCCATTGAAATAAAACACGTATGGCATTTTAATATCAAGAAAACTAACCTAAACAGACGAGACATGTTCATGTCATTTCTCCTCTCACTTCTTATTTAAATATAAGTTCTGAAATCCAAACACTTTAAAATCAATGTGTCTTATTGTTTGCAACAATGCCTTCATGTTTTAGGAGTGATTAAAATTTACGAACCTAAAACAATGGGTTATTTATCACTCTGTGAGGCATGATGAATGAACACCTGAATGTTGCTCACTCTAATTATGCAACAAAACTCGTGGTTCACATAGTCACAAAATATAATATAAAAGACTACAATGCAACATGAAGGCAACTTCAAGGCTAACAATACAAACAAACGTATCATAAAAAAGACTAATTTGTGAAAAATAAAACTTAAATGACCAATCCAAAATAAAGGTTAATTTTAAAGAACCTATTATCCACTATATCATTAATCATACTTGCTTATCTTTCTTAAAAAATCAGATTCCTCCAAGTACAACTAAAAAGTAAAGAAATAACTGATGTATCAAATAAAATCAAATACCCACCATTTAGAGAGTTAGGACTTTTATGCAACATTTTCGAATTTTTGTTCAAACAAATCCTAACTTTTAAGTTAAATCACCATTTTAGATACATAAATTGTCATCCATATATAATTAAAACTTGAATTTATTAGTGTTTAATCCATACAACGACAACCGCAATCCGTAACGCAACATGCATAACAACTGAAATCGTAAAGTCTTTAACATGACCTCGACTGTTATTTAAAACCTTGCCCCTTAGTATCTTTTTTTTTTGTTGAAGGAAGCCCCTTAGTATCTTTTAGAAGTTTCCAGCCCAAGTATGACTTTTTTTACAGGGTAAGGTGTTTTTTGCAAGCATAAAAATGTCACGCAAATACTGCAGCAAACAGTATTTCTCTTTCTGCAAAATTTAAGCATTGCCACATGGGATGTATTTGCTTTGTGAAGGCAAAATTACTATAGGTAGGAGACTGACCGAGTCAATGATTTAACCTATAGGACTGAATGAGTGAATAAGTATGGTTATGCTAATTTTACTACATTTCTCAAGTTAGTTTGTTGGAGATGAGAAGTGTGATCAAGGAATAGAGGTAAGTAGTAACAAGGTGGTGAGAGAATGAGTTCATTGCTGTAAAGATCAATACCCTTTTGAATCTCTGAATTCAGAGATGATGACTTTCTGTAAGGGTTATGTTGGAGTCTTGCTTGTTGCTGAAGATATGTTATAAGGCTGCTTCAAATAGCAAGCTGTGTGTGGAGGTAACATGGCGATTTCATAGCAAGCTGTTTTGAATTTTTCCGCGCACTTCAAATATTCTGCCACAAACAGTTAACACGGTGATTTCATAGAAAACTGTTTGGAAATTGCTGGTTATGGTCACATAATTTTGAAGTTGTTTTATCTACTTGTTCTAAAGGTTTCAAAAACACAAATGAAAGTTAAATGTTTTGGCTTAGTGCAAAAACATATACCAGGTTTGAGATTGAGACACTAGGCATCAAGAGCTCCTGAAAAACAGTTCTTCTGGCATTCCGTGTCAGTAACTCGAAGGTCACACATGCGAGATGCTCAATATCTCTTGAAGCATCTTGTATCACATCTAGCAGGCTCTTGTAGGAATACAAGAACATGGCAGGAAGTAAACAATCTTCTACAATTTCCCTAAATTCCTTAGTGCTGTTCAATCTACCTTAGCAAACTATCATTCCACTTGTGAAATAAGCTATGCATATAAATTATTTATAATTAATACAATTCCATATTCCAATTTCTAGCTGAAGTTGTTTCAGTGAACACAAAGCATTCAAGGAAGTTCAAGTTTACAATGATATAACATATAAAAAACCACTTTGACTCTTTTCTCCTAATGCATGAAATGGTAAAAGCAAGACAAATAGTTCTTCCAAAATAAAAACTCAATAGCTAAAAGTATGTCAAGATAGGAAAGGCAAAGGAAAACTTGAGGATGCATGGGCCTTAAGTTTCTATTGGTGGAATGCAGGGAATCCAAGTTACAACGATCACTAACTATAAAACTTAGATTATCAGAACTTTACCATCATCCGAGCAAATTTGTATCCGAAAAGAAATGAAAACTATCTAGAAAGGTCCATGCTCCATATTCCTTAGGTTCTGCATTCTGAATCTTGAAACCAGGTTTTATTGCTTACAAGTAAAGCTGTAATACAACAAAATTAGTCATCGATGAATCAGGACACTCAAAAGTTATGCAATCTCGATGCTAAAGAAGAGAATGCCTTCCTAGATGAACCATTTTCACTTGTTGCAACAGAAGCACCAACACTCAATTCCTTGATTCTCTTTTGCATTTCTAACCTTTCATCACCTTCCATAATTCTCCTTACACAGTTAGCAACTTCCTCTCTTTTCACTATCCCACTTTCATCATCAATCTTTGGCCTCACAGCCACCTTGAGCTCATCTGTCAATAATTTTGCATTCATCCTTTGTTCAGCAAATAGAGGCCATGCAATCATAGGCACACCATTAACCACACTCTCCAAAGTTGAACCCCAACCACAATGACTCAAAAACCCACCAATTGAACCATGACCAAGAATCTCAACTTGTGGTGCCCATGATGGAACAACCAATCCATTTTCTTTGGTTCTTTCCAAGAAACCATTTGGTAAATACTCTAATGGATCATCTTTTGCTCCAACAAAATAAGCAGAGTTCACAGCTTTACATGGAACTCTCACAACCCACAAGAACTTTTTACCACTCAATTCTAGTCCAAATGCTAATTCATTGAGTTGATCATGAGAAACTGTTCCACCACTCCCAAAACATACATAAAGAACAGAATTTGGTGGTTGATTCTCCAACCACCCTAAACACATTGAATTAATGTTATCTTCACAATTAGACTCATTTCTATTGAGTGGTCCCACTGGATAAAAACATGGTTTCTCTTTTTCTTGAAGAGCCCTTATAACCTGAGGTTCCAAATCATTGAAAGTGTTTATGATAACACCATCAACTAATGAGAATTTTTGACATACATCAAGAAATGATTTGTACTCTAAACTCGACCTTTCACATAGAAGTGGATCAGGAATATCTTTGATATGGTAAGGGACTATACTACCTGGAACATTCACAGTTTCATAAGCTGACTCTAAGAACTCTATTTCCGACGAAATAGAGTCGTCGAGACTCGGAAGAGTGAGAAAAAATGATGTTGGAACAGCACCTGAGGCATAGAAAAGGTAAGAAGATAAGTTGAACTGTTTAGCTACTTCATACGCATCTGTTGAGAATATACTGAAGATTATAGTAACAAGGTTAGTTTTGGAAATGAGTGCTTTAACTTGTTCTTGAAGAAATGGAATAGAATGTTTGACAATGAGTTTCATTTGTGCTGCTGGATCATGGCTTTGTTGAATGTTTTTTACTTGAGGAAGAAGAATGAAGTCTATGTTTGGTGGAAGATTATTCAAGACTTGTTGCATTGAAGGAGTAAGAGGACCAAGTGTTGGAATGATGAATGTGACAATGAATTCATTGTGTTGTTGGAGCAATTGTTTTGCAAATTCAACTTGTGGAATTAAATGGCTTAGTCCAGGGGAAGGAACCATAGCAATGCATGGTTTTTTATTCATCATGTGCATAAAGTTGAAGATAATTTGTGACATGTGTATTTAATAATTTGTTGAAGATGATTTTGTAACAAGTGAGTGTTGCTTATTTTCTTGCCCTCTAAGGAACGCAATTGACTTTGGTGTATATATATTTAAGAGTGACAGTTACACTGACCTCTTACTAGTACATCATTTATGCAACGTTATCTTTTCATGTTTCTATGGCTGATGTTTCTTTATTGCAGGATCAGTACAAAAAGCATTGAATGTACATAATGATTGAACCAAAATTTAGGTGTTGAGACTTTAGATCAAAATGTTAAAATGATTAATTGTGATGTAACCAAAAAGAAAAGATTAACTGTGAGGAACAGATTTTCTCACGTCTAATTTTCAAAAAAAAATAAAAATTATGTATTGAAAATTATGCCAATTTACTTTTTTTAAAAATTGAAAATGAATTTTTTTTCAATAAATATTAGTTATTTGTGGAATCTTGGACATGCATCCTTAAAACACCTGTTAAGATGACTTTAATTATAAAATCCATGGTTAAAGTGTTTTTGGTACTCTAAAACTAAGATTTTGATCCTTGTAGATTTTGGTTTTATCCCTACAATTTATTTTTTAGATTATAACCATGTCATTCTAGATTTTTTTTTTTTGTACAAATCATTCTAGATTCTATAATTTTGGTTTTTATGGAACGTGACAATGCAAAAACACTTTTTTTAAGCAAAGTTAATTCATTTCATTTAAGATTAATGGTACAAAGGAGTTCATACATGACGAAAAACATGGGGTTTAGGATGAGATAAAGATGTTCTAGCAATACTATGAGCAATCTTATTTGCTTGTCTTCGAACATATGAGATTGCAAAGTCGTTTCTATTTATTAAGAGACTTCTACATTGAGATACAAGATGACCAAATTCATTCATAGGAGAGTTGTTGGTGGCAACGTTAGATAAAATCTCGGAATCAATTTCAAACAGAAGAACATGCATTCCATTCGAAAAGGCCACTTTGAGAGCTTCCAGTAAGCCTAGAGTTTCAGCCTCCAGAATGGTGGCAGAGGAAGGAGAATAATTTGATTTTTCCAACAAAAATTGGCCTGTAGAGTCTCAAAAACACATACCATATCCCATAATAGTATTATTGTTGAAAGAAATGGCATCAACATTACACTTGAGCATGCGTAACAGTGACTTAGACGACCAAGTATGCTCAAAATTTTCATTACGTACTGATACTTTTGCCCTTTAATTTTGGTTTTTATGGAATCTCACAGTGCAAAAACACTATAAAGGAGTTGATACATCTTGAAAAATATAGGGGTTAGGATGGGATAAAGTCATAAAGATGCTTTAGAAATACTACAAGCAATCTTATTTGCTTGCCTCCGAACATACGACACTACAAAATCATTTCTATTTAGCAAGAGACTTCTACATTGAGATACAAGATCACTAAATTCATTTATAGGAGAGTTGTTGGTGGCGAGAGCGTCAGATAAAATTTTGGAATTAGTTTCTGTTGGAACATTAGTGTGATGTTGGAAAATAAATTGGAAGATTAAACACCAAGTAATTATACTTTGATCTAATGTTGTGTGAATTGAAAAAATAGAGTG
>Ga0315915_1003410_pt1 | contig 20149 bp, 11 predicted proteins | sample MpolbnodulesMG_FD_207738 | JGI IMG/M metagenome (GOLD analysis project Ga0315915, IMG submission 207738) | Medicago polymorpha root nodule microbial communities from Los Angeles, California, United States - branched nodules | ecosystem: Host-associated > Plants > Roots > Nodule | place: USA... | reverse complement strand
TAATGTTTCAATTGTATGTCTTCTTTGTCAGTTCAATTTCACTATGTTACCGTCACATGTTTGTCATGACTTCTTTTCCTCGTTCTTCCGAGATATATAACAAAATCAATTGTTTGATCCAGAAAGATTCTGGTTCTGTGTAATTTAGCCACGTCGATTCTCACTATTTGGTTGCTGTATCAGGCTAGGCCTACATTATATGAAGTTGTGATGGAGATGATTGACAAGATGGGTTACCAAGTATGATTCTTTTTCTTTTTATACTCTTATTTCTAATCCTATTTTTATTTTGGTCTTTCCATCATGTCGTTCCGTGCTTCTGCAGGTCAGACTTGTCAGAGTTACTAGGAGAGTCGATGAGGCATATTTTGCTCAGTTGTATCTTACCAAGGCATTTACTCTGTACTCCTTATCCTCCCTCCCAACCCTAAAAATATGACATAAACATGCAACATTCACCTCTAGTGCTTACGAGTGATGATAGTATATATATATTTGGTATAGGTTGGAAATGAGGCAGAATGTAGGAGCTTTGACCTTCGACCTTCTGATGCTATCAATATTGCAGTAAGATGCAAGGTAGTCCTTGAAAATTCATAAATTCAAACACATCATCACTTGCGCACATTGCATTCTCCTACGGCTTGGCTTGACAGTTAATCAGTTTTGCCATGTTTGATGTTAGAAAAGTCACACGGCGGCATGATTTTTTTTCTTCTGTAATACTGGATGGAAAATCCTTAGTTATACTGGTTAAAATTGTTGATCAAACATTTTACTATTTTACGGATGACGCAGGTGCCAATACAAGTCAACAAGTACTTGGTGTCCAGTGATGGAATGAAAGTAATTGAATCTGGCAAACTGCCAACGCAGATCCCTAGTTTTGATGGCCGATTATTTACTGAAATGGACAAGTATGTTTGTGAAATACCTTGTTGTCATAAGGCAATGCAACTGACTTGTTTGCAATATTACTCCTTTGCTTCATGAAATACCCTTAACTACAAGTGACATTGCAGGCCAAATGGTCAACCTTGTGCTGAAACCGATGAATTTAATCTTTTGAACAACATGTTGAAAGCTGTTGATGAAGAGCGTTACGATGATGCCGGTAATTACGGTCTTCTGATTATTTCAATCATTTACTGATTATGATTTTATGTTTTGATTGATGATGATAGTAACTAGGAATAGACCGGTGATTTTGTTCATAGGCTAGTTATCGGTATACTTTGATGTTTTTGCTCTTATTGGTTAGAGCTATCAACTTGTTAATTTTCCCCTTGGATGGGGATTCTGTCATGTTACTCTCTAACATGAGAGGGTCTTGTTATGAGAATAATTTGAACAAAATCAACTATTTTTTTATTCAAATTCCTCATTTCTTTTGTGAACTAGATATAATCTGTACTTCTCTGATCTTGTTACTTTCACCTCTCATGTTTCTGATGCAACTCCAGCATTGTGGAGGGACAAACTTAATCAACATAGGGCTGGTAAAAACATGAAAAGAAGGTATGAAATTAATTTTATATGACAATTTTACAAAGGCATAAAGTTGATAACTTAATTTTATTTTGTTGCAGGTCCTGAACTCTTTAATTGTACACAAAATCTAGGATTTGGATACAGCTGATAACAGTCTCGTCCATCCCTTCCTAGGCCTATATACATATAATGTCTTTGTCTGTGAATAATTGTATATATTTAAACATCAATGCTAATGTATCTATCATGTGTAACTTTTCTGTTGTTTGTTTCAATCCTCAAAAACTGTTTACATGTAATTGCTTTTAGCTTCCTTGGGATATAGCTGTGAAATGTGAATAATTATTTAGTCCTAATGTTTTTACTTTTTTATGTAGACTTGCTTATAGAAAACTTGTATATATAGACATGGTTACAGTGCGGACTGACAGTGTTTATTCAATTCAACTATTATCTGAAATATGATGAATAATCAATCCCTCTTAAACTTTCAAATGCGTGGTTGCATTCGTTTAAAAATTGTGTTTCAAATGTCACTGTTTGATCTTAATCAAATGGTCAGCGAATGTAAAGCACAACCAAACTCAAGACTTTTGTATAATAAGGGATATAAAGCTTACCTAAGCACGCAGACATTAATTTTATGTAAATAGAAGATGTCAATGCTACAGGGCCTACAATAAGGTGCATGATGTTAATATATCTTCAATTATAGTAGGTCTACTAGAAAATCTTACCTGTTGAAAGGTCAACAAATGTTGAGTACAAGTATGCACTTCAAACAATGCCTTCGGCTGAAGGAAAGTCATTCGTCGACGTCAATATCATTCATCTTTGCGTATTGTACCAAAATAGTAAGAGCTTTGTGTGAGTTTACAGTACTCCAATTTCTAGTACAATAAAAAAACTATACATGATTGACTTTTGGATAAAATTTTGATTGATTAATATTAACTCCAAATTATTATATTATACAAAAATAAAAGGAAAAGGAGTAGATGAAGGTTTAGAATTTGGACGTAGCCACCAACTACCACCTTATGACGGTGAGTTAGTTCCAGCCAAGTTTTTTTCACTACCTTTTTTTGAGGGAAATAGTGGACCTACCTAAAGACACATGGTGGAAAATAATAACGCATTACTTGTTGTAGGACCCGACAATGAGACGCCACCGGGACGTTAAAGATTTAGTTTTTGAATTTTTTTTAACCATGTCATTCTCATGAAAACAGGGGAAAGAACAAATAGTTACAAAAATATGTAAAAAAAACAGGGAAACAGTGAAGCAAAACAATAAAAACAACGAAAGAAACAACCCCAATCAATATCCAATATTGTGAACGGATTAAGCCACCAAACATGATAATTGAAATGAAGAGTAGTAAACTTCGCCTTCAACCACATAAAAGTAAGAGATTTGATCTTGTCCACAATTGAGATGACGAACATTCTTTATTATTAAATAACATGTTATTTCTTTCTTTCTATATTTTCCACACACTCCCTCCGTTCTTTATTATAAAAAGCAAATGACTTTTTAGATTCATTATGTAAGTGATGTATCTAATCTATATTTACAACAAGCTACATTAATTATTCCATGAATCTAAAATGTCTATTGTTGCTTATAATAAAGACGGAAACGAGTACAAATTTGCACAATTGTAAAGTGGATAAATGAAGATTATAAAATTTAAACTATCCTCCGGTCACTATTTTCGAAAATAAAAAATTACTATATAAACTTTGAAAACGTGAATCAAAATCAAAGTAAAGACAATATTTTATAAAAAGTTAAAGTAAAAATAAAATGTTCCTTTCACTTTATAATCACTTTTATATTTTTTTTATGAAAACGACTTTCACATTTAAATAAAGTGAGTAATATTAAAAAATATTTCACATCGTTTTACCCATAGCTAGTTAGCTACTCATTCAATCATTAGCTGGATAAATAAATATATTCTGTCTAAAAAAGGTGAATTATTATTACTTAAAAAATAGTGGCGGCCTTGGCAAGCTGAAAGAACAAAGAAGCAAACCGTTTCTGACTTTTAATAATATTTGTTTTCGTTGTGACATTAATTATTTCCTTTTCACCGTTTCTTCTCTTCTCCGTTCATTACAACAGTTTTTTTTCTCTCTTTTCTTTCTGCCGACACCTACTACCATCTAATCTATTCTAAAAATAAAAAAAATATTCTAAATTTTGTTGTGTTTTTCAGTTTGTTTCATTGTTTCTATTTTCATGCTTCCATTATTTCTGAAATTCTCCAATATTTCTTCACCATTCCATTCTCCACATGTCTGCTCCTCTTGATCGCTTCGCTCGTCCATGTCAGTATTTTTCTTTTTCATATAATAATCTATTTATGAAATTTTCATCAATCCAATTATCGTATATACTTATCTAATCAATTTCAATTGAGGTTATATCAGCTCAATTTACTTTAATATTTTCTCAGACGCCGGTTCGAACCTCAGATTCCCCGCTTCTCAGCGTGTATTAGACTCTTCACACCAATTAATACAAATAAATAAAGAATGTATTGAATTTTTTTTTTTTTTTAATTTCTGGATTGTTGAAAATTGTGATAGGTTTTGAAGGTTTTTCTGGTAATGATGAAAGAAGAGAGCAGAGGAAATCAGATTTTGAGAATTCGGAGGATGATAGGAGAACAAGAAATGGAAGTTTGAAAAAGAAAGTCATAAATGCTTCAAGTAAATTCCGCCATTCTCTTAGGAAGAAAAGCAGCCGGAGAAAGAATGCAAGTCGGAGTAATTCGCTTGCCATTGAAGATGTTAGAGATGTTAAGGAGTTACAAGCAGTGGATGCTTTTCGACATTCACTTATTTCCGATTGCTTGTTGCCATCAAGACATGATGATTATCATATGTTATTGAGGTTACTGCTCCCTATTGATTGCCTGTTAATTTAACTATATGTATGACATAGATAGTAGTATTCATTTTGATCAATGTAACAGAGATTCGATAAAGTATTACATTGGCTGTCTAAGAGAACTAGTGCTAGAGGAAGATCTAGAAAAACTTTAAGAGAACTTAATAAGGAAGAAAAATTTAGAGCTTAATGAGTTGGGCCAAAATATGATTTATGATAGAACGTTATGGCATAATTTGATCCATGTAAGCGACCCCACTTAGTGGGATAAGGCTTAGTTGCTGTATATAGATTGCCTCGTTTCTCTAGTAACCACTTATAAAGATTGCAATGATCATAACAAATGCAAGGTTAATGATTTTAGTACCTCTGCAAATATAGTTTTCGAGATTGTAGGTGTCGGGTAATTTGGTTTCTAAAATTAGCGAAATTAAAAAATAATAGATTAAATTGTAAATTCTCAATTAGACCAAATCTAGCATTATTAAATAGTGGCTGAAGCAGCACTATTGCATAGCGGAATTTGAAAGAGATGGAGATATGCTATTTAGTACGAAATATTCTGAAATAGTGACTATAGCATTGTTGCATAGCAGAATTTCAGCAAACCACTATTTTCCGCAATCTGAAATTGACAATACTGATATTACTCCTTTTGGGTTGTTCAATTCAGCCCTTAAACTGTCTTTGAGGCAACAAAGTAATCGAGGATGTTATATCTTAAAGGTCATTTTGGATTTTCTGTTATAACTTTAGGGACCAAATTTGAATCCTACAATTATGGGACTAAACTGGTGATTCACTTGTCTACACACTGCGAGTGATCTATGTAGATTTGTTTGAATCACAACATTCAAATTTCAAATTATACATGGATGTTATGACATTATGTACTTTGCATAGATGGTATCTTTGGATATTTACACTAGAGATTTTACATATGATACGTTTTCCTTGGATTATAGATTCAAATTTGAATTAGCCGACTTCATTGCAGATTCTTGAAAGCAAGGAAATTTGACATTGAGAAGGCAAATCAAATGTGGGCCAACATGATCCAATGGAGGAAAGAGTATGGTACCGATACAATTATGGAGGTGATTCATCCGATCTGAAAATATAACCAACCTTTTATTTGGTTTTCTTCTTTGGTTGATCATGTTTGAATTGATCATCTGTTTTAGTTTTCTTGAATTCGTTGTTCATACTATACCTGATTCAGTTTCCTCTCTTTTTTCTCTAGGATTTTGAGTTCAGTGAGTTGGACGAAGTCCTACAATATTATCCACATGGTTATCATGGTGTTGATAAGGAAGGAAGACCTGTTTATATTGAGAGGCTAGGTAAAGTTGATCCAAATAAGCTTATGCAAGTAACTACCATGGAAAGGTATTTAAAATACCATGTACAGGGTTTTGAGAAAACGTTTGCTGTTAAGTTTCCTGCTTGTTCTATTGCTGCAAAGAGACATATAGATTCAAGTACAACCATTTTAGATGTTCATGGTGTGGTAAGTTTACTGTCTAATAGTCTTGACTTGAAATTTTTCTTGGCATTATTTTGACTAAAAATGTAGTCAATAATTTGTTTGCATTATTCTTCCTTATGCTCTGTAGGGTTTCAAAAACTTCTCCAAAATTGCACGTGAACTCATCCAGCGGCTGCAGAAAATTGATGGTGACTACTATCCCGAAGTATGTTGCATTTATTATAACTTTTTTTTATAGTTTTCAATTCATGGCTTCTAAACTTATTGTTCTATTAACTCTTCTAACCTGTAAATGATCAATGCAGACATTATGTCGAATGTTTATAATCAACGCTGGTCCTGGTTTCAAGCTTCTTTGGAACACAGTGAAAACATTTCTTGACCCCAAAACTAGTTCAAAGATAAATGTATGTATTAATTATTTGAGTTACTAGTTATATTTGTTTACTTTCATAGTATTTCAATCAAATAATGATCTCTCATAGTCGACAGACTAGTCTATGTATATATATGATTAATTAATACTCCGATATTTGATTAGGTTCTTGGAAACAAGTTCCAGAGTAAGTTGTTTGAAATTATTGATGTCAGGTAACTATGCATTAATGTTCTCAATCGTGTTATTTCTCAATCAACTTGTAATATCATTTGGCCATTCTCACTATCTGTGTGGTTTTTCAGTGAGCTGCCAGAGTTTCTTGGTGGTACTTGTACTTGTATAGATCAAGGTGGTTGTATGAGGTCTGATAAAGGGCCATGGCAAGATCCAAACATTTTGAAGGTTTCCATTTTTTTTTAGACTTCTATTTTCCCTAAATATGTACCAGTTATCTTGCCATTGCTTCTGCTATGCATCTGTAACTCAGCTATAACAGTTGTTTGTATGCAGATGGTTCTCAATGGTGAAATACAATGTTCTAGACAGATAGTAACAATTTCTAATGATGAGGGGACAGTGATTGAATGTGATAAGGCATCTTATCCAATGGTATAGTTTCTAATACCATATTAAATACTTCATAATTAGAATTTTAGTCTTTTATATCTCTGATAAACATTTTGTTTGGATTTAGGTGCAGATAAGAAGTAGTGATACATCAACAGCAGAATCAGGATCTGAAGTTGAAGATATCACTTCTCCCAAAGCAAGTGGGAATTATACAAACCCTAGGTTGACTCCTGTCCATGAAGAAGTAAGTGGCCATGAGATTGATATTGTTGTTGCAAATCGAAGAAACAAAAGATAGATTAGATACATACATGTTACAATGAATTAAATACAACTGCTTTGGTGTTTGTCCAGGCAAGATTGGCTGGTAGGGCTGGTCTTTCTGCCGGTTTACCTGAGTATGATGAGTATGTTCCCATGGTTGACAAGACTGTGGATGTTACGTGGAAGGAGAAACAAGTTTCAACTAAAAACTCACATGGCTCAACAGGTTGGACACTCGATGGATAGTTATTCAATTTGATATGGTGCCATTATTAATATATGAAATATTCAACTAGAATGTGGTTATGGTTTTATACAACATACATGTTTCAAAAAAGAATTAAATGTTCACAATATGCTTTAAATGTTTTGAGCTTCATTTTGTTTTCCAAAGATTTGAATTGATTGATGTATGTTTACCCGCTACCTAAGAAAAGAAAAAAAAACTATGCATCAGTCGTGTAAGAAAGTAAAATTTTCTGTGTAGTAAAAATATAAGGAATTTGTACGTTTTCAACTATATATCAATATAAATTGTTTTTCTATGTATTGGGTTTTAGATTGATGTTTTACTAGTTATTGGCATCCAAGAAAAGTATATTTGTTTGTAATGTATTTGTTATTTCTTGCAGAAAAATATCTATCAAGGACTGGAGGATCGGATGGAAACCGTGTATATATCTGGGCTATTATAATTGGCTTCTTTGTTGCCATTTTTACTTTTGCTCGCTCAATAGCATTTCGTATGACTAAGAGAATAAAGGACAATGAATCTGACAGTGTCCAACCAACAATCAAGGAGGAATCTCGTGTCCTTTCACCCGCTCCCATATCGACAAAGGAAGAACTTGCTCCATCAGCTTTGGAACGCCTTTGTGAGCTTGAAGAGAAGGTTGTAATGCTGCAGTCAAAACCTAATGTAATGCCATGTGAGAAAGAGGAGCTGCTGAATGCTGCTGTTTATCGCGTGGATGCATTGGAAGCTGAATTGATTACTACAAAGAAGGTAACTGTATTTCACTTAAAAAATTAAACTCGCACTATTGCTTCAAGCTAAATAAATTGCATTCCTGCGGTTTTATGAGTTCTCAATTTCAAGGATAAATGCTGTATGCTGTGCTGTATTTACCAACAAATTTGCCTGTCTACCAATAATCTGCTCAGTTATCATATTCTGATTGTGAATTTCAAGTTATCACGCATCTATGTAATGAGTTTATTTAGATAAACCTTAAGCATTAAATGTAAGCATATCTTCCGAGTCTTGAGTTTATGCACTTGACCTGTAGGTAGATTACTGTGTTAGACATGCATAGAAAAACTTAAGAGCTTACTTGTTGGCCGACTATATATTTTTTACACTATTTATTCACTACTTAAACCATCCCTCGGCAGCTGACAATTTACCGTTTAAAGTAAGACTAGCTGAGTTCTAAATTGTTCTAAAAATTTGGTATATGTATAAAGACCAGTGTTTTCTGTTTGTTAAACAGGCTTTATACGAAGCTTTGATCAGACAAGAGGAACTTATGGCATACATAGACGGTCAGGAAAGAAGAAAATTCGAGGTAAACCAAAGATATTTGCATTGTGTATCCAAATAATTGATACTGTCTTGCATGGTAAGTCTTAACTGTACGATCTGTTTTTTGCAAAGCAGAAAAGGAAATTTTGCCGGTTTTGAGATAACTGTACAGAACGAAGCTGTTCCGCGAATGTGATGGATGATCTACTTCTTTTCTGCTTGTATATTTGTGCTGCCCAAGAGTTGTCTTCAAGTTGGCTTGTCCATTGTCAACATAAAATTATTGTGTGATTCATGTAACTATTTATGTATATGGCTGCTTTCCATAAATTTTAACTTGTTGATGTGAAGTGTTGAATTGTAAATTATTGCATGACATTTATCAAGTTCAATCAAAGTTTTAAGTTGATGTTTGATCCATATTATACATGGCCTTTGCTTAAAGTTGGACGCTATTAGGAGAAATTTCATTTGGAAAGATAATCATTACAAAGGTCTAAATTGGTTGGTTTCTCTAAAAAAAAAAAAAAGGTCTAAATTGGTTGGTTAGAATTTGGTGGGTGTAATAGGACTTTTCAACTAACACATTAAATTTTCAGAACTTGAAAATGGTTATCACGTTTCAATGATTGAATGCTGTAGGGATAGGATAGGATCAACAAGACAACCACGTATCTTTCAGGACCATATCAACTATTTTGCTGAAATATAAATACAACGACGGAGTTTTTGAGATATTTATATTGTACAAGGAAAGTGAGTTGAACAAGCTGTGTCAACTCACATGATTTTTAAGTGCATGTTTGTTCTTGTTAAGCTCAGGAAACAACAACTAAGTCATATTAAACTAAATAGGGTTGACTACATGAATTAAATTACACCATAATGTTCTATCATAAACTATCTTTGGATCCAAATTATCAATGTCTATTTTTTTCTTAATAATTTCTCTTATAATTTTTTCTGGGTCCCTCTTTTGATCCGACTATCTCCATCTGATATACTCTTCTTGTGATAGAATCAACATGTATTCTCTCTATATGCTCAAACCACCTAAACCTATTTTTCACAATATTTTCTACTATAGGTGTTATGTCACCCCCCCGCTCTCTCTCTAATAGTGTCATTTCCAATTTTATTCCGCCTAGTTTTACCACGAATCCAACACAACATCCTCATCTCCGCAGCGCTTACTTTATTATCATGTTGGTTTTTAACAACCCAACACTCCATACCATACATTACCAGTCTGATAAGATTTTCCCTTCAACATTTCAACTTGAGCGGCACTTTCGTATTGCATATCAAACTAACATCATGTGCACCGAATCAATTTTGGCATATCCATCCACGTTAATTAATTCTTATAGCCATGATGAAGAGTACTTTGATCAACAAGGTAAATATTTTTGACATCATTAGTCACAATTCTCGTATGCGATACTCTTAGAATGTGATTTATTATGAAAAAAGAAACAGAATATCAATACAAGTTTTTTTTCTTTTTCCAGCAACAATACAAGTCATGTTGAAACAAATATAAAATAAATAAATATGACTATATGATATTATCTTTATATAACGTGTGCCTGATCAACTTTGTCTTATGGGTGCTGTCACTGATACCTACCTTTTTTCATTGGCATTAAAGAATTCACCATGTTCCTAACAACAAGTGTTTTTAACAGAAGAAACAAAGAGGTTGTCTTATTGGTCCTTCTAAGTCTTTGAAAATTGTATGTGTCAATGGAACAAGTTGGCAACCACGCATAATTGTGTTAAAACCAGCAACTATTTCATTATTGAGCTATCATATTTTATGTATATATTTTCTAACCAGGAAGGACAAGTCAAATTTCAGTTCTATAATCTTATAAAAAAAGTTCTATTAATATATATGCCATGTGTGGGCATTACAATAGCATACATTTTTCACCTACTCCTTGATCATTACTATATTTTTCCCATTGGGTTATGCACAATCAAAACAGTCATCATCTAAATGGATCAAAGCTCTTACTTCCAGGTGATCAATTGCATGTTGCAGATGCATTCATGCGTTTAAACGGGATACGCTAATGAGTGCGCACTTGTTAATGATTTAAAAAGATATTTCTTTTGTCCTAAATTATGACGTTTTGAATATTTCGCACATATTAAAAAATATAATTAATTTTGTATGAGAAAAAAATATTATGAACTGTTTTACAAAATTGCCATTAATAAAACGGTAGAAAAAGATAAATTAAAGTATTGAAAGAATGGAGAATGATAAATAGTCAAGGGTATAAAAGAAAAAATATCATTAATGTTTCATTGAATATTGTAAAACAACTTATAATTTAAAACGATTTTTTTTTTCTGAAACGATTTATAATTTGGGACGAAAGGAGTAACAGGTAATAAGTTTTATTTAAAAAAAAGTTACTTTTAAAGTTTCGTTGTGTTGAATACTCACTTTCCAAAATAAAGTTTACTTTTCACTTGTTAGTGCATATAACTAAACATCTCAAATATGGAAACTCAATTTGCCTCTTGATTAAAATATGGAAACTCAAATATTACTCTCGGAACAAGCTTCCACACTCCAATGCATCATGCAGAATACCAACAGTAAATGTTTTAGAAAAAAGAAGAAGTTAATTTATGAGTTATCATATACGAGGAAACAAATAATGGAAGGAATAGAAAGATAATACAAATACAAATACAAATACAAACACAAAATAATTATGTAAAAGATGGATTCTGATAGTCCCAGTATACAGAAAATTGATAGTTGGGAGGTCTAGCATGTGAGGAGGGTAGTGAAGCAAAATATTTATGCAGGTTGAATCTTCACATTTTAACTACTATCACAAAAACATTTTGTAAGGAAGAAATCTATGAAATCTCAGTATGCAACTTCAGGTCCCTATAAGTTTGCATCTCCATTTCTTCCATGATCCATTTTGCTCATCTCTTTGTAACAGTTCACTATCTTCTTATCTAACTTGTAGTAGTCTTCCACTTTACTCAACCGCTTTAAATCGAGGTCAATAAAATGCACCTAATACAAATCAAAACCGAACTAAGACATTTAATCTCACAAGCATTATAACGGTAATACTTTTTTGTAGATCAAGATAAGAGCAATGATATTTTGACACGAAGTTGACACCATATAAAAACACACTCAATTCAAGTGTTAAATTGATTGAAGGAGAGACAAGAAATTAATAAAAACCGTCAAGACCTACTAACCAAAAATGAACTGAACATATTCATATGGAACACCAGACACCAAAAATTTAAACCAATAAAAATAACTGGAAATTTCTGCTTACCTTAAAATCAAAGGCTTGCTTAGTTGACTCAAGATATACAGTATCGTAGGCAGATCCAGAACCCTCCTCTTTCCTTGGTCTAAAACATATCATCAAACTGCAGTCTTTTGCAGTTGCTGCTATCAGGTAGTCCTTTACAATTCTCAAGCTTTCCTCCAGTGATGCAGAATGCAAAGAGGCATATTTTTTTGCTTGTTCTTCATCCAATGCTTTACGCGCCATGCTCTGTTGAGAAGTAATGTTGTAATATGCATGAATTACTCCTTCTATGTCAATATTGTCAAGCTTCTGAACCTCAAGGAGCTTATCAAGTACTCCTGATTTTTGCACGGCTTCAGTAACAAGAGTAAATAAGTTCTCTGTACATTGGCCATCATCGGCTTGAATGACCGACTGAAGTTCATCTTCAAGTACTTTAGCAATAGATGCATCTGTACTTTCAGCACCACCTCCTAGCCCTCCGAGTATGAGAGAACCATTTAAAAATACGCGGAAATTGTTTTGAGGAGTAGTAAAGAGATCTTCGACAGCTTTATGAATTCTTTCCTTGGATCCAGAGAACAGATCGAGTGGGTTGTACACACTCCGCTGTGAAATCTGAAGACATATTGAAAAGTTTCTAATAGGCTTAGTTCTAGAAAAATGATGGATATTGTCTTTTAATACATCAGTCAAAAGACAAATGATAAAATGCTCAGGATAGAGGCTAAGACAAATGGAATATAGGACCACCATCTATAGTTAAATTTTGTAGGATGTACCTCTCCATGTTGCAATTTGAGAGCTTGATGCATTTCGAATCGAGTTTTCCTCCTCTTGATAGCAGTTTCTTCAGATATGAATCTTGAAGTAGGAAGAAATCCGCATTTAGGCTACATTTTAAGGAATGGAAAAGTTAAAATGTTGAAATCAAGCCAAAGACAGAGGAAGAGGCAAGGGTGAAATAGAGATATTCATTTTAAACTAATGATATTCTTTAATGGGAGAAAAAAAAAAAAAAAAAGCACAATAACATAATTGAGAAGACCATACCTTTATCTCAACTGATAAGCTGGGGATAAATCCTTGACTACCTGAAATGAAACACGAAGCTTACTAAATAACTTTAATTTTCTGACAAGTTTGTGTATGGTAGTAAAACAAAAAATGAATAATCTGTTTAGTTCATACTAGGTATATACTATCAGGCACAACATTCAGAATGAAAGATGAAGCAGCTTGGTATAATATTAATGTCAAATTAAATTTCACCCAATGTTCATATTTTAACCAACGGGAGGCAATGTAATTCAAGCAATGTAGGTAAAGTTTAAATACTAACTTCTCACACATGAACAAATATAATTCATGATTTCCGAGCAAGGTATGCTACACAATACTGCGCTAGAATTTAGATATTCAATTCAAATGATACATGTCTCAAAACCATACCTTGAGGGAAGATTGAATGATCCGACATGAGAAGACCAAAATCACATTGTGTATCAACCCGGGAAACATCAACTCTCCCAGCAGGACGTTGACTAGCAACATTCCTCTCAACCGTCTCAAGGAATTCCTTGGTCACCAGAATGTGAGTCTAGAAAGTACCAAAAACAGATATAGGTCAGATATCATAATCACAAAACCTACTCATGCAACATCTTTACTTCTTCTTATTTGTAAAAGTAGGGCAATTCATAAAACCCATTTTCATCAATAGAAAAATTGGTGATTTGTATTTCTCAAGGTAAGCACAGAGTGATGACAAAAATAACCATTTGGTTAATGGGTTTCCAATATGACTGTAAAAACAAGAACTTTTCTATTAATGGGTCTCAGACATTGATCTAGAACAGGAAAATAATGAAACGGCGACTACATACCCCAGCATCAACATATTTGGAACCAAGCAAAGGCTTCATGACATGCTCTACATATAGTTGCCCAGCAATTTCCTTATCTGAAGAGGAAATAAGTTCAGGTACATCTTTCCAGATGAGCCGTTCATGTGGAGTCAGAGCTATGGTATTCCTCACTCCTTGCAACGCTGATTCCTTCCTTGGAGACTTACGAATGCGCATCACCTTCCCAATCTAAGTAAGACACATTTGGATATACAGTTTAATTGTTTGGATAAACAACTTAATTAAATGATTATAACTTAATCACTTATCGTGTGTAAGTGCTTACGTATAAGCTATTTCCATAACAAAAGATAAAATAAAGTCAAACGGTTACCATATAAGCCATAAACTATTTTCATAAGTCTCAGTTACTTGGATCCTCAGGAGAGGGAAGGAATCTTTGTTAGAGATTTAGACTCAAAGGGAGTCAAATTCACAAAAGATGATAAATTGTTAAATTTATAGAGTTCAATTACATCAACCAACTGAGTAACTAACTCCTAATGGTTCTTAACTAATTCCTAACTACTGACATAATTGATATATTGTAACTATAAGCAGTCCTGAAGAGCTTACGGAATTAAGCTGAAAACAGTTTATAGACATATCATAAGCTGTTTCAGTAAGCCTTTCCAGATAATATCACAAGTGCTTAATTTCAGTAGATAAGTTCAAGCAAGTCAACCCAAATAGATCTCATGTGATTATTCAATAAACTATTCCAGGAAAATACTTATTCAATAAGCTATCATACAAATTCTATTGAAATAAGCTGAAAATATCATAAATGAATTTTACAATCCAAACATGAAAAATAATACAAGTGTTTAATGTGATCAAATAAATTCTTAACACAATAATACTTAACCATTAAAAAAAACAATAATTTAACCAAATTAAGCTACAAGCAAAAACAAAAAAGAAGAAGGAAGAACTTACATAAGAAGGAGAGGAACCAGTGTAAGAGAGAACAAGATTAGCAGCACCTTCACCTCTATAAACCCAATGAGCTGCATCTTCTTCAGTTAAAGTCAACTCCATCTGTTTTTTCACAAGAAAATCTCTTTCAGACATTTCATCAAACAGTTTAAAAGCAAACTCAAAAGTAGAATTGATACCATGCGTTTCTAACATAAGAACAAAATTGTTGTGGTTGGCAATGATACCTTGCGTTGTGTTCCTCTGTGATCAGGTGTTGTTTGATTAAGATGCCCTGCATGCAATGGTGTTATTATGTGTTGAATTAAGAGGGACTCCATTTTTGTCTTTTTTCGTAACAAAACGTGTGGTTCTTTGTTTTATTTTAGGTTAAATAAGTGTTTGATCATTAAGGAATGTTAAACAAGTGTTTTTATGGTTAAATAAGTATTTGATCACTGTAAAATTTATAAATTGCTATTCGAGCACTACAATATAAAGTATGATGCTCCTTTTTTTTTTTTTTTGGTACAAGTATGATGCTCTTTTTGGGGCAACATGGTTGTGTTTTCGATAATTTATAAATTATTAATTTGGAACAATTAATCTTGAGTTTGGTTGAAATTTAGTGCTAATGTAAAAATTTAAAGCTTGCATCCAATACTTTACTAGTTACTTTTTTTTTTTTGACAAATACTTTACTAGTTACTAGATAAATTAAATTGTGAAACTAATATATAAAACAACAAAAAACAAGTGAATTAATTAACTACAAAAAGGGAAGGAAAAAAAAAATTTGCTCTTCTCCCAACAAGTTTTGTTTGCGCCCAACTAAATTTCCGAAAATACTCCTGCGTTAGTTAAGTAACGCAAGTGTTAAAGTCTGTGCTACTTAACTAACGCCACGTGAGTTAACTCACGCTATGTGCAGTTTTAAAGACAGGAAGGACACCTCATTTCTTATCTAAAATCTCAAAAATCTCTCAAATCACCAAACTCCAAAATTCCTTCAAGTTCAAATCAAACAACACTCTAATAACAAATAAGTTTTCATAATCAAACACCATTAACCTTTTATGTTTATATGTTAGATTTTTTTCTCTTAAATTAGATTTTTTTTAGATTTAGGGTTTGTTTATATTTTGGTTTTTTTGGCAAGAAATCATACAATGTTTACATGAAAATGACTTGTGTTGTTTAAATGTTTAGATGTTTGCATGTCTATGTTGTAGTTTTGAGTTTTAGAGAATTTTTTTAGATTTAGGGTTTCTTTAAATTTTGATTTTTTTTGCAAGAAATGATACAATATTACATGTAAATGACTTATATTGCTTAATTGTTTAGATGTTTGCATGTTAATGTTGTGGTTATGAGTTTTAGGGTCTATGTATAATTTGCACTTCAAGTGTTTGATGAAATGTTTGAATGAGTTTTTCACTGATTGTTTTTAATTTCTTATTGTGTATATTTGAAGCAATGACTGATAGAGGAATGCTAGCAACACTCACTTTTGAACACTCTCTCTAACACTCACTCTTTTATTGGTTTAAATCATTGTGAGTGTACACTTTGGAAATAGAACCCACACAAAGTGGTGGGACATGCATGAATTTCATCCAATAAAAGAGTGAGTGTTAGAGAGAGTGTTCAAAAGAGAGTGTTGCTAGCATTCCTCATGACTGATATGCTCGACGTTCATGCATAATTCAATGGTGGAGAACCTCAAAGGTTGAAGGTTTGACACCTTGGTGTCACATTAAGAGGTATCAAGGATCAACTGAATGAATTCAACCAAGGAGTCAACCCCGGGGACACAAGGAGGATGGAATACGTTCGGTATAAACGTCCAACGCTCGACGATGGGAGAATATCATTCAGTTGAGTGGAATTAACGAATGACGATAACGTGAGAAGCATGTTTTGGGAGCATAACATGTTCTAGTGGATCGATATGCGTGTAACGTTGCTGAGATCAACTGAAAATATTATCAACAGTCTGATTCTGCTAGAAGATCATGATTAGGGATGTAAATGGATATCCATGGATGCGGATAGTGTGATATCCGTGTCCGCTCCATTAGATAAATATGAAATCCGTACTCTATCCATATCCGCGCGGATATCCGTTTAGCAGGTAATCCGCGGATTTTGAGGTATCCGCGGATTTATACTGATATCCATGGATAACATTTATAAAAATAAAAGAAAAAATTTGTTTAATTTTTTTAGCTAAAATTTAGAAACAAAGGTTCTTCACATACATTTTCTTTTCTTTTTAGCAAAACATAATATCCATACATTACAATAACAACAAAGATCATTGACTCAACAAAAACATAAATAAAGTCTCTTACATTTAATAAAAATAAAGTTCTTTGATTTAACAAAAATATTAGTAAAGCTCATCATATTCAACAAAAACAAAGCTCTTGCTTCAACAATTTCAACCACTTTCACTTCCTTTTAAAGGAGCGTAATAACTAATAACACTCACAATATCTAGGGTTTTTCTTAGGAAGTTGAATGATATTAGGTTATTTATGTAATTTACTCGGTTTAATAGCGGATATGGATATCCGCGGGTGTGGATACCATTAAATCTGCATCCGTATCCATTAATTAGCGGGTAGTTAAAAAATCTGTTTATTTTATCCATGGATATCCATTAAGCTACCCGTTCCGTGTCCGTGGCGGATTTTATCTGTGGATATCCACGGGTGCGGATTTTTTTGCCATCCCTAATCATGATTAGGTAGGGAATGCACCTTCCAACTACAACAATTGTCTTACTCTGAAATGAGGCAATTCAAACTTGTTAAACGACAGTTCCCAAGCTTTCACCCGGCAGTTCTATTGTTCCATTCAAAAGATTAAATTCTTGTTAGGCTGGTTTAGATGAAGGTATTGAAGTGTCAAGGAATGCACCTCATTCTTTTGACACTTGAATACCATCATTTAAACCAAGCCTAACAAGAATTTAATCTTTTGAATGGAATAATAAACCTTCCGGGTGAATGCTTGTGAGTTGCTGTTTAGCAAGTTTGAATTTACCTCATTTCAGAGGTAAGACAATTGTTGTAGTTTGAAGGTGCAACCCGAATGTAATGTAATATAATGTAATGATAGGACATATTTAGCAACTTTATGTAATGTAACGTAATGTAATTTTAAATTTTTTTACCCGAAAGTTTTATTGTTCTTTTCAAAACAACATGTATTATGAAAAATCAGCTATATACGTTATGATATTGAATTCCTTCATATAAGATGAGTGTCACGGAATGCACCTCATTCTTTATGGGATGACTCGTCTTAAATGAATGAGTTTGATGTAATAACATATATAGTTGATATACATGTTGTTTATGTTATGTAATGTAACTTTTATTCGAATTTATTCAATACACAACTTTATTCGAATTCACGCTGAGTTTAATTAGTTTTTTTTCGATTTTTTTTAATACGTTATTCAAATTTATTTAATACGCAATTTTTATTCGAATTCACGCTGAATTTATTCTAATTTATTTATTTACGTTATTCTTATTTATTTATTTACTTTATTCTAATTTATTTGTTCACTTTATTCTAATTTATTTATTTACTTTATTCGAATTTATTTATTCAATACGCAATCATAAAATAAATACAAAAATATAGAAACAAAAATAATAGATATAAAATATCATTTTATTAATATAATTCTTATTACATTTACAATGAGGTAAAACTAAATCTGTGGGGAAAAAAACCACCAGAAAATCTAGCTTCCGGTGATAAAACTAAAAGAAATCCACAAGAAACCTTTTTGTGGTAAAACTAAAAGAAATCCACAAGAAAACCAGCCTTCCTGGGGTAAAACTAAATCTGCACATTTAGTTTTACCCAATCTGCTTCTTTTTTCCCAAGAAAACTGCTCACTAATCATCTTTTTATCCCCAGAATTGGCCTCTTTCTCTTTTTACACCAAAATAAAGAAGGAAAAAAAGGAGATTCATAGGGGGAGAGAGTGAGGAGGAGAGTGAGAATGTGAGATGGTGTGAGGAAATTGGGAAGTTTGGAGGGGTATTTATAGGTGGGAATGATAGTATTGGTTATAACTACCATAAATGTAGTTAAAAAACATGTACATGTTGTAAAAAAAACGTGTAGATTGAAGGCTGAAAAGCTGATCAAAGTCCAAAAAACGTGTGTTTTTGAGCTCTGACCAATCGGCCAACTTGCATGAGTTAACTCGCGCACAGGTCAGTGGTGCGTGACTTAAGTCACGCAGAGCTATAAGGTGCGTGAATTAAGTCACGCTGGGTGACTTAACTCACATAGGAGTATATTTGGAAATTCAGCTGAGCTCGAGCAAAATATGTTGGGAGAATAGCAGAATTCAAAATGAAATGGGCTGGTCTGGCCTGATTTATTTATACATAAAGTCCACAATAGATGGGTCATGCTTAACAAAGAAAATTGCTCATTAGGCTCCATTATTTGCTCTCAGACAACTTAAATTGAAGAAAATCCCGTCAACGACAGTTTAGTGTTGGCACCCATGAAAGTTAACTATCTATTTCAAAGATAAATGTAGTTTGTAGCATTTGAATGCACAACTAGTTCACAAAACAACCTGTTTAAACACCTTTAACTCAAAAACACCATTCAACAAAGAGCACGACAATTCAACAATAATTATCGCTCATGACCCAACAAAAAAATGATTTGAGACAAAATGTTTGCAATTTTTTTTGTTGAACTTTTTGGGTTAGGGATGGAAGAGGTAGGAAAGTTGGTGAATGAATAGTGTAGTACAAGTGAGCTGCTTGATATATCAAACATGTCTAGAGCGGGATTTAACTACCACTGTCATATAACAAACGACAATTAACTATCGTAGACAACAAACGGTAGTTAATTGTTGTTAGAGCTAAAAGTGTCATTTTGGGGTGCTTGTGATCAAATGCTTGGCACCTAAAGAGCAATTTTCTTTAACAAAATGCACGCCAAAAACAAGTGTTCCAGTCATATCCAACATATGAACATTGCTTTTTAAGCCCCCCTAAAATCTCCAAAGGCCCCCTAAAATACCGAATTTGCTCTTTTATGCAACATATGGTAGATATATACCGAACAAGTTAGGAAGATAACTACGGGATGCTCAATTACATGATCCGGTAGATATAATCCGGATTCGTTAGGGATATAACTTCAGAACGGCATGTTACAGAAATTGCGGTGTTTTGCCGCAGTTATTATATAAGACACGATATTTATATAAGACAAGACACAATTTTGGTTCTCTTATTTCCTCTTTTGCACTCCACTTAAATTTTATTCTAAACTTTGCAATTTTCCATAAGAATCATACCAACAAACCGTGTTAACTTCACTCAGTTGCAATCAATGTAAAT
>Ga0315915_1003409_pt1 | contig 20159 bp, 9 predicted proteins | sample MpolbnodulesMG_FD_207738 | JGI IMG/M metagenome (GOLD analysis project Ga0315915, IMG submission 207738) | Medicago polymorpha root nodule microbial communities from Los Angeles, California, United States - branched nodules | ecosystem: Host-associated > Plants > Roots > Nodule | place: USA... | reverse complement strand
TTCATCAAACTAAATTGTTTGTGTTAAGTAGTTTCAGATTCAACAGTCTTTCAGGGACCAATCCTTTGCCCCAAAACAACTTGAACTGGTTGAAATAACAAGAAATAACAATGTACTTTTTATGCATGAAATGACTTTGGTATTAAGAGTTTTAATATATTTATATTTATTTATAAAGCAAAGTACTATTTGTTGAATAATTAACATTTTGGTCTTTTTTTTTTTTTGTTGGTCTTTTCCTTTATATGCATTGTCCCTACCAACTGAGCTAAGCTCACAAGAACAACATTTTGGTTTTTGAAATAGTAAAGGTTGAACATACATTCTAAAAATAATTTTCATTTTAATTTTTCTAATTTTTCTTTGTATTTTGGTGGCTAGAATGATAATTTGAAGACATAATACATTTTCTGTAAACCAACCCCATGAAACAGTTTAAATTTTTGCTACTAACGCAACACAGTTTGCAACATCGTTCATGAATAAAATCACATTTCCCTCTATGACATAGTTCAGTTGGCAGGCACATGCATTGTTATATGCAGGGTCAGGTTTGAACCCCAGACACCCACTTACTTGAAAAGAAAAAAAAATCACATTTCCCCACGACCATTCATAAATAGATTTCTATCTCACTTTCAAAATTTAATTCATAAGATGAGTTTGTCCAACCAAAATTTATACATCCAACAACCTACAAACATTGGCAATATGGGACAGTTATAAAACTTCAATATTCACCCTCATGTCTAGCGCGTCCTTATTACAAGTATCACTTTTCTATCTTTGACATGAATAATGTTAAATGGATTTTGATCTTACTTTCAAAAGCTAATTCATCTTGTTCAACCACATATATATCTCAAACGGTTCGAAAACATCTTCACAATGTGAGATTCCTAAACAACTTCAACAACTAAATGTTTTACCCTCGTACTACGCCTCCCTACGGCTAAAACTACCACTCTCACTATATACAAACCCTAGAGAATAACAAGACTTACAATTTGGATCAAATTATTTGGTGTATCATGAAATTATTTCTTCTTTCCAACATTTGATGTTAGATACTTGTGATCAGAGGAAGGATAAATCCCTTTCTTAAATGTTGTCTTCTCATTAGAATTTATAAAGAATATGTAAAAAGCAATACCATGAGTTGGTGAATAAATCCTTTTCTTTTCTTTGAAACTGAACTCGAGATCAATTTTTATACAGTTTGTAAATGAAAATAGACAGAGTTAATTAAGTTTTTCGTCCCTATCAAATTTTAATTTTAGTTTCTTAAAATAAGAATGGGATGCTTTTGTTTTCTTATAACTTTCCATTTTGTTTTTGTCCCTTAATGTTCATAATTTTGACATATCTTTGCCATTTCTTAAAGGGTTAATAGGTCTTTACCCCTTGTAATATAGGCCATTTCTGGTTTTCCCCTCTGTAAAATATTTTTTTTGATTTACACCCCTGTAAAATATTTTTGTTTTGATTTACCCCCTTAATAGGCCAAACAAAAACGAAAATTTCTTGAAAAATAAAATAAAATTGGTTTTTGTTTGGCCTATTAGGGGGGTAAATCAAAACAAAAATATTTTAAAGGGGGTAAATCAAAAAAAATATTTTACAGGGGGGAAAACCAGAAATGGCCTATATTACAGGGGGGTAAAGACCTATTAACCCTTAATTTTTAACAAAAGACTCCGAAATGTCAAAGCTTCTACTCATTACAATTGTCTTCTACACATTTTCATATTTTGTCGAAACTTGAAACATGCATAATACCTGTCTCAAAGAAAATATTTGTTTATTTTGTTATTGTATGCCGCCAAAGAATAACAAGATAATCTGATCTGCTCGTAGAAAACTTTTACACTGTTTACTGAGCAGAATGTTTGTGTACATTTGTTGAAACATAGATGATGCTGGTGTCCGTTAAAATTAACTTTATTGTTTTGTATTGTGATTGTTGACAAAAGCAAGTTTTATGATCTATGTTCAGGTTACACTTGTGACTGATTCAGAATCTCAAGGAAGCCAACCACATGTGCCACATGCATTGAAGAATTTTGGTTTGACTCAAAAGCAAAATACTCTAAGAGAACTTGCGAGGGATTTGTGGTTGGACATGCCTGCAGATGGTAATGTTAGACTTGGTGTAAAATCATTCCTTGATCTCCGCAGTTGGTTTCGAAGTAATGATGTTCCATCCTGTCACGTTTGCAATGAAGCTGGAATAAAGGTTGTCCCTGTTGCATTTTGACAATCTTACTCTATAAGTTTCTTTTTCCTTTCCACATCATTAGCTGTGACCACTTTGAATTAACATAGAGCTTTCTGTTTACTCCTTCTGTTGGGTGTTAAATATTCTGTACCACCGAAATTGTAGGGAAAATGTTGAAAGAGACTAGTGGTGTGGTTATTTATTGATCACTTTAAACATCTTTAACAAGTTCAAGGGTTTATTTTTCTTAAACTAATATATTGACCATGAATTATATTTTTCATAAATATAACTTTCTTCTAATTTTACGGAGTAATCTTTAGGGAGGCATTGAGAACCTTAAGACAAACAATCACCAAATTTTTCTGCCATTACAAGGAACAGATGGAAAATTTGTAATATGCAGATAGTATCAGTTGTACTTTCGCTAAATTGTTGCTATTTCTGGATCTGATAATTCATTGGTCAATACCTAACAGGCAGAGCTGTGCAAAAATGAAAATTGTACTGTACGAATTCATCACTACTGCCTGAAGCAAATTTTCTCGCAGATAAAGGTATGAAGTCTAGTTCCATTTTTACCATCTTAGAAATGTTTTGTTCCTGTCTGTCTTATTGCTGCTACTCATTGGTGTTTAGGCTGCAAAAGCTTGCCCAAGTTGTGGCACTTCATGGCCATTTGCAGTACCCAAAGCAGAAGCCGTAGAGACTGAAGATGACACTGGACCTAGGCAAAGTCAACGAGCAACTGGTTCTAAAGGAAAGAGGCGAAGAGCCAATACAATTGTTGAGGATGACGGAGTTGGATGCAGCAATCAGGATGAGCTGAATGGACCTACTGAGAGCCAGCATGACAATGGACGGGCACGAACAAGGACTAGGTCACGTAGCACACTTGAAGCAGATACAGTAGGCCCTGATGCATCTCAATCATCAACAGGTGTCTCTGATCTGCGAAGAATAACCCGAAAATATTCCCGTCGGACCTAAACTTACAACAGTGCCCTAGGGAATGCTAGGCGACGCACTATATTTTGCTGCTGTCAATTTTTTGGGGGAGCTTCATGGATATGTATAATTGTGCTGTACTAGTTTTTTTACTAGTGATACAGTTAGGTAGTTTTGAGTAGCTATTTCAAATTTAGCAATATCTTGTTGTGGTAGCCTGACCTGTGGCTCGAAACATAAACCTTCTAGTAATCTAAATATCAGCTTGTATATTCGTGTCAATGCCATTGAGGTAGGGGCCATTGAGGTAGGGGCATTGATGTTATGCTCAACTTTGATATTGTTTTTTGTTGTTACAGCCTTGATATTGTTTATTAGTGTTATGCATCTTCAATCTTGTCATTATTTTTTATTGTAAAGCCTACCCTTACTTTATTTATTTTGCTTTGTATTAAACAATAAAAATAGATGTCTAATGACATTCACTTGTTTAAGAATACTGCGGCACTAAGGTAACATTTGATAAGTAAATTTCAACATTATAGGAGAAGATATGTGTTTTGTTGTAATTTAAAGTAAAATAGGATTGGAAAAATATCGTAGGCAAAATGGCCAGCTGCTCCATAAACAGATGATTTTATTTTCCTACTCAGACTTCCTGTAAACTACAATATTTTATATTATATAAATATAATTTAACAGTGTAATAATTTTTTTTTTGAAAGAACAGTGTAAAAAGTTAAAAATACCCTTCAATACCTTATCATATTTTGAATTTTATGATCCGAATCAGGTAAAAAGAGTGGAAAAGAAAAAACTCTTTAGACCGATTGTTTGTCTATTTTATTACGGCCTGGCACAGTTCTTGAACATAATAATGAAATCTCACGAGCGGATTGAAAGAAAAGTTAAACCACGTGCTCTTATGCTTTGTTGTATCTTTTCGAGCAGCTTTCCTCTCATCCAGTTCTAGCTACTAATTACATGTCGTTTTTTACCTCTAAAGTATGCTTTGTTAGTCTTTTGATTAAACATAGCGAAAAACCAAACTAAATGGGATGTCATCCAAATGTATCTCTCCTTTACCAAGGTCTTTTTTAATACACAAAATATCTATTTTTTTTTAAATGTATGTTTAATATTATGGTGAATATATATGAATTATGATGGGTCGTCGTGATACTGAAGTACTTACCGTGATACCAAACATCGCCTAAGTTGACGATTTTGATAATTTAAACTTCTGAGTGGTCTGTTTGTAATATTGTTTGCAAGTAGAGGTGTCAATATCACGGGGCTTTGAAGTTTAGGCCCCAGCCCACATAGTAAGGGGCTTGAAAATTCACAAGATTAAAAAGCTCACATTCATGCAAACCCACAAATAAAAAAATCAAAAGGCCCCAAAGCCCCAAAATTTCTATAAACATTTTTTTAAAAAACAAATAACTTTTTTTTTTTAGTGGAAAAAACTTTTTTTACCGGAAAAACTTTTTTTGTACAGGGAAAAAAAACTTTTTCTTTTACCTTTATAGTGAGGCTTTTTTAGGCCCACAAATAAATAGATTTTAAAGTGGGTTTGACCCCAAATATTTTGTTCAATTAAAAGACTTTAATTTAGTGGATTTGGTAAGAGCTTTTTTAAGTGGGCTTTAAAATTTGAAGCTCCATTAACACCTTCCTGGTAAGGTTACATCATAGCCAAACAATGTCACTACGTGGGCATTTTTATGACTAAACCACAACACTCTGCAGGACTACATTCTATAGGAATAGCTAGCTATTTTCCTTTTATACATTTTCCAAATCCACATTTTTATCAATGGCAAGCATTCGATTAAATATCAGTAGAACTCACTTTCACTTTTATCTAGTGATTGCTTTTTTTTTTACCAAAAAGGGGTCAAGCCTTAAAGTGGACGTTTGTTTTACAGACTCAACAACCATTTCTAGGGATAATGTATCTGAGAATATAAAGACGGGAGTTTGATTCCTAAATATTTTTAAAAAAAATTGGTTTGGCACCTCTTTAATATTCTTAGGATAATTGAAAGCTATATTTTTTATTTAAAAAAATATATAAAATTCCATAGAAATCCACTTTCTCACCCTTTAACATGGAAATAAATTTATAGGAATATTGAAAGTTATGAGAAGTTAATTCATTCACAGGAACAATTATCTCAGTGAATAACTGTTTATCGATCTTGTAACAAACATTAGTATAAAATTATTTCCTTACCTGTGTATTCCAAGGAATGAAAAACTTAAACGGGAAACAAACACCAAATAAAAAAACGACAAGGAAAATTAAAGTCTATAGGAAATGTGACATAACTTCTATCAACCAACATGGAGAAAGAGGAAAAATCATGAATCACATAAAAAATACTAGACAAACTAAGATCAAACTTAGCAAAATAATATACTACTTAACTGGCTTCATAGTAGACATGTGAGACTTTATAATAAGAGAACTCAACGAACAACTCAACAATGCGAGAAACTAAACCATACCAAACATGTCTAAAATGAAAATTCTTTATAATCAAGGACTTTGCAACTTGAGAGTCAAATATGATACCAATGGTTCTAAAACCCCTAACAAAAACCAGCTCCAAACCTTCGTAAATTGGCCATAGCTCCACCATTGTGCTAAAGGAAGGTTCTACCACAAACAAATAGGGCATCTTGTGAGGGACCTTGTTTGCCCTACTTGCTATCCACCACTGTGGAGTCTTCTAAGTATGACAATTTACATAACGATAAAAGACAGAAGTTATATTTGTTTTTTCAACTCGGCTCCCCGAGATGTTGTGCCCCCTTCTAGTCGAACTTAGAGTATCATTTATAGAGTTCTCTTTAGTTGATTCAAGGCACTAACTTTCTCTGTCTGTTCAACCCAACATTGGCATGTGTTTCTTCAAGGGTAGGCTAGTACGTAAATTAACATATCTAAATATTACAATAATGAAACCCTATCAAGTTGAATGCATTGTTCTCAAACAAGTTAAAACTTGACTGTAAAATTGAGTTCGAAACAAAGCTTGACCTCAAACTTTGTTAAATTTATCGTGAGATAAACAAATAAAACTACTCATGGATTAGTCAAAGTAACCATGTCTATTACTAGTTGTTTGACTCTCATATTTAATTAACTAATAAATTCAAACATGAAAATAAAAAAATGAGCATGGTTTCTTAGCAAACTCAGTTTTACACAGTTTGATTTCGATCATTAATATAAGATCAGACAGACCATATAATATAACTGATATCACACATCACAATTAAACAATATATCTATTAATATAAATCGAACGATTAACAAGAGTACCAACGACACACATTTACAACTAAAAATCCATTTCCAAAAAAGACATACATGAAAATGAATGGTTAAAGAAAGTGACATTAGATGGTTAAACAAAGTAACACCATCTTAATGAGATTGAAAAGGGCAAAGCTTGTGTGATTATGATCTTAAGTTCCTTTTTATACTCCTCTTGTGGGTTCCACAAACTCTACAACATAACATGAGATGTGTATTTTATATGCCTTTTGCATGGACCGATCAAAGGCTGACTCACTCCTCCAACTCTTCCATCTTATTCTCTTTCTCTCACTACAATTTCATTCTCTCTCTCTCTCTCTCTAGAAAGAACAAAAACACTTCTCTGTCCATGATTTTCACCACCGGAATCAAATTCCCCTGCATGCGCCTCTGATTCAGTGCACTCTCTCGGTACCTCAAATTTCTCAACTCTGTCAAATTCCATTCCTTTTCTATTGTTCTTCTTTTTGTTCCAATAAATACATGTACTGTACCATTTAACTTTGATTGAAATTTTGAACCTTTTAAGTTTTTGAAGATTACCCTTTTTTTGTTTTCCTATTTTGTAAATGGGTTTGTGTTTTCTTTTAACAAAGTTGCTTCCTTTACTATAAAATTTCATTTCTTTATGCATCTTCAAGCCCTGTACTTTTTTAATGGGTTGTCAAATTGAGTTCTGTTGTTTTGCTATTCTGGTTTTCTGCTTTGGATTGTCCTTTTTTATTTTTATCATTGTACATATTTAATAGTTTATATAGAAGATGCTTGTGATATTGCTTATGCATGTTTGATTTGCAATTGTTTTATGTGTGTTTGGTCTTTGTTTCTATGCTAGATTGGGTAATTCGGCTGTTGGAATATTCATTTCTTGTCAGAGCATATTAGTTATCTGTGTTATTTAATCGGTCCCGTGGTGAAGGCTTGAGTGAGACCTAGGAGTTTGCTTAGGTCTCAGGGTTGAGTCCCCCAGGTGCCTAAAATTACTGTGTTGGGCCAGTCCTTACTTCGATTGGCCCCATCAGTGGATCACGGGATTGGTCATCTGGATTAGTCAGTTCTCTTACCGGATACCGAGTTTCCAAAAAAATCTGTTTTATTTGATATTTTTTTCAGATAAATTAAAAACATTGCTTGAAAATTTGTTTTTTGGATATGGGGGAGCGGGTGATCTTTCTACTTTGGTTATGGTTGTTTTCCTTCAGCAATTGATGGTACTGCTTGTTGTGCTGTTGACTTAAGTTCTAGCATATAGGAGCTTGTTAATTAAAATAAGTTTATGGTTGTTCACTCATGGCTTATGTTGTGTAGAAGTTAGATTATAGAACTTTTAAACAAATTAAGATGCAAAGGCTGATTTCAACTTATACGAGAAGTTAATGTTTAAATTCGCGGAGTTATTTTAAGTTTTAACATTCTTTAATTTTTTTTGTTGATTATTAGTCGTGGAGAATGTTAAAACTTTTCTCCATAAGTAATAATCGACAAAAAAGCCTTTGGAGAGAGACATTCTCAGCTATAAAGTCAAAATCTGACAAAATCGACAAAATATAGTTGAAGAACGTTTCTTAATCGACAAAATCTGACCAACGCATCAGTCATATAAAGAATGTTTCTGAAACGACAAAACCAGTCATAAATTCAGAATCTACAAAATCTGACCAACACATCATCTGAGCTATAAATGCTTAATGTTTCATGATCAAAAAAATCTGATCAACACATTAGGCATATAAAGACACGACCTGAGCTGTAGTTTTCGTGTTGTTCCTACGTGTATATAATATATTTATTGTTTCTCGAATACATTTGATACTGAGTTAATCTGCAGATAAACATCTCATTGTTTGCATAAATAGAAAGGAAAGCTACATCTGGGCTAATAATGGGGACCTCCACCTCCAAATTGGATGATGATAAGGCACTTCAACTATGCCGTGAAAGGAAGAAATTTGTTAGGCAAGCACTTGATGGGCGATGCTCGCTAGCAGCTGCTTATGTTTCATATGTTCAGTCATTGAAAATTACCGGAACAGCTCTGAGGAAATTCACAGAACCTGAAGCGCCAATTGATTCTTCGTTGTATACTTCCACCAATGCAACGCCCGAGCCACTTGCTTTTAATGAGAAGACCCCATCTCAGTTCTCATTCTCCTCACCATCTGCATCACAACGCATTGATCCACCTGAAACCTTTTCTCCAACGCCCTCTCCTCCCAGCTCTATTAAGTTCCAAGCCAATCATATGAGGTTTAGCAGTAGTTCATCTAAAAAGGTAGAAGAAAAACCACCGGTACCTGTTATAGGAACAGTAACATCATCAGGTACTCCGCAAAATGCCACACCTCGTTCTACTGAAAGGCCTGAAACATCAGCATTTGAAGATTCTTCTCTTCCAAATGAAACTCCATGGGATTTTTTTGGTCTTTTTCATCCTATTGACCATCAATTTTCTTTTCAAGAAGGAAAGGGCATGCGCCAAGATATGGGAATTGCCAGTGATATAACAAGATTAAGGGATGAGGAAGGAATTCCTGAGTTGGAAGATGATGAAGAGAAGATTTCTTCTCAAGCAAGTGAGGTCTCTCATGACTCTGAAGATGAATTTGATGATGAGCCTGCCACAGATACCCTCGTCCGAAAATTTGAAAATTTGAATAGAATAAATGACCATGTTCAAGCCAATGGATTTCCTGGTACAAATAAGCCTCAAGCAGGGGATTCGGTTGTGAATGGTGAGAAGGGGAGTTCTGCCTCTCCTTATGTTTCACCACTAAAGACAGCAACTACTATATCAGTGCTTCCAGCTGAAACAAATAAGTCAGTGGAGACAGAAAATCACCCTGAAAATAAAGTTGTACCTAAGGACTTCTTTGCAAGCATGAAAGAAATTGAATTTCTCTTTTTTAGAGCATCTGAATCTGGCAAAGAGGTCCCAAGAATGCTTGAAGCAAATAAGTTGCACTTTCGTCCCATATTTCCGGGCAAAGAACGTAAGTCCTATAGCTCTTTATTCTTCTTATGTCTATATGTATCAGTTTTTAAATGGGAAATATTAAATTTTTAGCATTTCTTTAGTTAGTCATGGATCCCCTGTTCTGAATTTTGCACTTGAAAGGTGACATAGTGATGGAGATCCTGGAAAGTACACAACGAGCCCTGCGCTTGCAGGAGAACATCCAAATCCATTTGCAGAGAAGTGCAATAAATATAAAAATGATGATATTTTTTTATTAAACGGTTTCCTTTTTCTTGTAGTTTATAAACTATGCCACTTCTATAGACTAAGATGTGCTATATAGATATTTGGCTACAAGAATTCAAAGGGAATTACCATATTGGCTATATAGCAGTTACTGCATGAATGTCTATTATTGAGATCCTGATATGTGTTTGACTAAAACATCCTGTTGTTTTCAGGGTTAAAAACAGTTCATGTTTCTATGAGGTTTTTTTTCCCATTACTTGTCTATGTAATTCACTTCAACATGAATGTTTAACCATGAGATTCTTATTTGTAACAGATGCTTCAATGACATCGTCATTTTTGAAGGCTTGTTTCTCATGTGGGGAAGACCCAAGTCAAGTTCCAGAAGGTATTTTATCGTTCCTAATGCTTTTGCTCTTTCACGTTACCAACACGTTGCCCACCATCTTGCATTGCATTAGCTTTTATTAAATATTGATATTGTTGGAATTGTTCAAGAGATTATTGGAAGTTTTATATTAAATTTGTAGTGTTTCTCTTCCACCTTGGTTCTTATTGTTAACATGATTCATATTCCTAACTTTTTCATGCTCATCTCGGCATTTAACTGCTCTCTGATGTGACATGTTACGAGAATAGAAGCTTATAAAATCCAATGTATATCATACTCATTTTTGTTTGTTGAAAGCTGTTTCATGAATTCCATATCTAACTTTTTTGTTCAATTTTCTTAGAACCTGCTCAAAATTCGGTTAAGTACTTAACTTGGCATAGGACAATGTCCTCTCGATCCTCTTCATCCAGAAACCCTTTGGGAGCAAACTCAAAAGATGATACTGACGACCATACAAATAATCTCTTCGATAATTTCTGTATGAACTCTGGAAGCCATGCCTCGACCTTGGATAGATTGTTTGCATGGGAAAAGAAGCTTTATGATGAAGTCAAGGTACTGTGTACTCTTTGTATTTCTAATCAACAATATGGAAACTATTCAGCATAAGTATGCCATGTTTTAATAATAGGATGTTAGAAGAGTTCCTATTTTTGAATCCTTGAATAAGCTCTGAAGTTTTTATTTTTATAAAAAAAAAGTCAAGAGGTGTATGTCATAATAGAAAGAAATGAAGGATATATCAAGTGTTAGGAGCGAAACTGTTTATTGATTGGCTTGATGTGGCTACTTTCCATTACACACATCACATCCAACTATTTTGGGAAGTGGAAGGCTTTTTTTTTTTTTCCAAAACGGGAGGGAAATGTTACGAATAATCAATTACTATGAAATATATTTGCAACAAAATAAAATCGTAAAACTTCATATTGAAATAGGATAGTGTCTTATATATTTTTCTATTAATCTAATTATTGTGCGATTTGCATACTTTGCTCTCTCAACAATAATTACTAAAACCTTGTATGAAACCTAATTCATTTATGCCTCTTCTCTATCTGTCCAGTTTTCTCTCTCAACTTTTATAGGCTTAATTAACTTACCAATACATACATAGAATAATGACTCTTGAGTGGCCGAAGCTAATACTTTAACCCTCCACTACTAAACTCTTGATTGACACAAAAATAGTTTTGTTATTCTTCATTGGTATGCTGCCTTGAAAGTGGAACCTTCTTAATTCTCTATAACTTTGTGATCTGATTTAAGATGAACATTTCTCTATATATTTGCTAATTTCCTTGTTCATTTCTGCTAATTGCAGGCTAGTGGGGTGATCAGAAAGGAATATGACATGAAGTGTAAAATCTTACAGCAATTGGAATCAAAAGGAGAAAAAACCTCTACGGTTGATAAAACCCGTGCTGTAGTCAAGGATCTGCATTCAAGAATCAGAGTTGCTATTCTTAGGATAGACTCTATATCTAAGAGAATTGAGGAATTACGGGACAGAGAGCTTCAACCACAACTTGAGGAGTTAATTGACGGGTATGATTATTTAGATTACTCTTGTTTTACCAAGGCTCTGTTTCATGTGGTTATGTATTAGCCTTATAGTATACTATTTTCTATGAAGTAAAAGGTTCAACATCAAAGAAGAGAAATTGAGGTGTCTCGTTTAACTTAAATATAAAACAGTTTTTTACCACTAGCTTGGTAGACTTGCTACATCTATCAATCAATTTCATAATATTCTATTGGAAATTATGTTTAGTGACAAACAAGATTTTTGAAGAAAAAATTAATGAGGAATTTTCTAATTTCAATTTTTTTTGGTAAATGTTGCAAACATTTTATGCATGTCTTCATTGAAACTTTTTGAAATTGCTATTTGCCTCAATCTTAAGGGATGGCTCAAAATGATCAGCTACCAAATTATATATATTATTGTTCTGGTGACAGTCATTCTAGGTCTGGCTCACAAAACATGATGATTTGTTTCAAATTCCTATCCATTTTTCACTGAAAAATAATTTATATAGGTCAAACCTTTTCATGTTATTCTGGCATGCAAAGGACTCTACTTCTTCCTCTCTTTTTCTGCTCACCACTGTCAAATGATTATTATCATTCTATGATTTCAAGTGGTTGCATAGGGATACGGCATAGGTGTCAACACTTAGGCAATGGGTCCTGCTTATATAAACAGCAGAATACTTTTTTGCCCCTAAAATAGGAGTAATCTGATAGCTTATTAGCTACATGCACAGATATGATACGAGTATCAGATAATATGTGGTTTATTGGAAATGATATGATACGACATTTAGGATATATATACAAAAATAAAAATTTCACAAAATATCAGCAAAGATAAACTTTTTTGTGTATAGATCTATCCAATGTTGACTTTTCATTTTCCAATACAAATTGTTAGTATTATAAGATATATATTTGGAAAAACAAAAATAATTGTATCTTGAAAATTGCAAAGGATTTTATATTTAGGGCCAAACAAATGTTCTAAAGGGATATTATAATTAGGGACGGAAAGAGTACATTTTATGAGAAAAAGAGAAACTTTTTTATTAAACTGACATGTTAATTTGTTTTTATGATAATTAGAAGTTGAGGGAAAAAAAGTAAAAACCAGATAAAGGAACACACAGGATCAATGCTTATATCATACACTAAAGGAATTGAGAAAGCTCTAAAAAGTTGTATTATATTACATTACATATAAGCCCTTTTTTGCTAAAGCTTATGCTGGTGCACCCTAAGTTTTAATTCAGTAATCGGTTGAACAAAGCTGCTAGCTTTCTGTTTTTATAACTTAGCAAGACTTTTCAGAAACCATGCTAAATTTCTAATACCTTTTGAATATGAATAAACGTGTTACTTGTGTCTTTGTAAGTTTAAAATGTATTTTGCTTGTGTGCTAAATATGAGCTTGTTGTTTCACATGTTCCTATTTTCCTTTGGTGCCAGGTTAAGTCGGATGTGGGAAGTGATGTTTGATTGCCACAAGCTCCAGTTTCAGATTATGTCAACAGCATATTACAATAACCATGCTAGGATCACCATGCATTCAGAACTTCGTAAACAAATTGCTTCCTATCTTGAAGGTGAACTTGATTTTCTGGCATCAAGTTTTAACAAATGGGTTGGAGCTCAAAAAGCTTATCTAGAGGCTATAAATGGATGGCTAAACAAATGTGTTTCTCTTCAACAAAAAACAACCAAGAAAAAAAGGAGGCCTCAACTTCCACTGCTCAGAATGTATGGTCCTCCAATTTATGCCACATGTGATATCTGGTTGGAAAAGCTTGGAGAATTACCTACCCAGGAAGTTGTGGATTCCATCAAGAGTTTAGCAAATGAAACTTCCCGGTTCTTTCCGCGGCAAGAGAAGAATCATGCGAAAGTCGCAAAACATCCTCATCTAGCATCCTGGAACGCTGACATCGGAAATGAGTCAACGGATAATCTATTGAGAGATGACGTTTCAGAGGACTGGATGTCGGGTTTTGATCAATTTCGAGCAAGCTTTATAAGATTTCTTGGTCAGTTAAATAATTTTTCTGGGTCTTCTGTCAAGATGTACACAGAACTTATACAAGCCATTCAGCATTCCAAGACTTACCATCATAAATCTAATTCTCAGACCCAAGATGACCATTCAAAGCAAGAATCTCAGGTTGATCAATCTGAGAATAAAAAATTCCAAACAGTAAAAAGATAATTGCATTGGACACAAGGGAGTTTGCATTAGACTACAGTGAACAAATGCATTTTTGACTTTCATATAAGCCTTTTTGGATGTAGCATTTGCACATGAGAAGGATAGAATAAAACTTCATTGGTTGGTAAAAGGTAGTGATGAACTTACAGGGTAGATAAATGCTGTAATTACTGGGTTCTGTTGCAGAGATGTATACAAAAAGAAGGAACTTGTAAAGTGTCATTTTTGTACACATGCTTTGTACTAAATTTTCTTTACCGATATAAAAATATAAATTTTTGCTTTCATGGTGTGCATGTACAGGTTAGTTAAGGGTATGTATGCCCAAGTTTTTTCCTCAACTTATCTTCTCCTAAAACAGGATAAATAGCACCAAAACAGTTTTAGAAAATATTTGTTATGGTTTGTTTGCGAGTTTGGAGGGGAGGGCTTTGTGTAGAAGGAAGGAGAAAAGAGAAATGGAAGAAATGATATTCCCCAAACTTCAATAGGGGGTTTGTTTTTCATAATAACAATCCCCTCAAAATGGGGCAACTGAAAATTTGTATTGAAAGTTTAGCTAAATTCTTTTAATCTAGTTTATGTTCTCTAAATAAAAAATATATTAATGATAAACATTCATTTATCATTTTCTACAAAAATAATCTCTCAAAAAATATAGAAGATTTATCTATTTCTCTCATTACTCTCCCTTCCCCTCTTCTTTAAACTTGCACACTGAGTCTTAAATAAACTTGACCTTAATATTTTGGAAGTTAAATTGAATTAAATTATTATCATATATGCAACCTTTAAAATTTGAGTTCGTCCATAAATAATTTTATTTTGAGATGGTCAAATAAAAAAGTTTTTTTTTAGGGTAGTCAATAAATAAAGTTTTTCAGTTAGAAATAAATGCATTCCTTTAAAAAATAAAATAAGTTATTGAAAAGATAAAATATGGTTTGAATTTCTTAAAAAAAAAAATGGTTTGAAGGAAACTCCTCTAACAAAAATGTTTTGAAGGAAACTCCTTTTAAAAAAATGTTTTGAAGGAAACTGTTCTATGAATAAAGAATTTTTTTTTTGACAAGATGAATAAAGAAATTATGATGAAGATTTTACTAAATTTTGTTATTTATACTCGGTGTCTATCTGATTTTTTTTTATTGTGTTAATGCGTATAAATCACGATTTTTTTTAGCACTTAAAAGACTTAAGTGATACAAAAAAAACTTAAAGGACTAATTTATTACAATTAAATAACTTAGGGGACATCTATCATAATTTAGCCAAAAATTTATTATTAATATCATTAAGAACTTTTCTAGTTACACCCCAAATATGTACAGTTACATCCAAAAAAAAGTTTGAAATTTAATTAAAATACCAAAAATCTTCTTGGTCATATATAATCTCTGCGTGATAACTTAGACTTAAGGGTCCTTCAAAAAAAAAACTTAGACTTAAGGGAATTAACGTCCATTTAGATAAGGCTTATTTTGAGTTTATGTAAAATAGTTTATGAAAATAAATGGATTTTTTGGTATTATTTATAAGATTGTCAATGTAGTTTATGAAAAACAGGTTATGAAGATACAATTTTCATTAGTGAAAACTTATAAATTAACCTAAAAACTTATTTATTTACATATGTTAATTTTCATAAGCTTAAAAATAATTCAATCTAAACAGACAGTTAATGTAACCTAAGTTTCATACAATTAAGAGTTAGTGATTCTTGTTGTTCCCCTTGTGCACCTTTTAATTCAAGGGTTAAATATGTTTTTGGTCCATTAAAATTTTCAATTTTTAAGTTTAAGTCCTTATAAAAAATTTCATCAATTTTTGGTCCCTAAAATAATTTCTAGTGCCACTTACGGTCTCTATTTTTAAATTAAATCATGTGTATACTTCACATTTTTGAATGAATTTTCATTGAGATGTTTATAATATTATAACAATCTTTTCTGCAAATAAATTTAATTTTTTTAACAAGATATAAATTAAATGTGAATTTTTAAGTGGTAAAAAATTAAAAATTCATATTTAATTCATCATTTGCTAAAAAAAATAAAATTGCTAAAGAGATTTCTATAACGTAGTCCCCGTGAGCTTAACTCAGTTGGTAAGGACAATGTGATATATGCAAGGTCCGGGGTTCAAACCCTGGATAACACAACAAAAAAAAATGACCACAAAAAATAACACAAAATTTTGAAGGATACACATTATTTTACTTAAATACAGGGACCACAAGTTGTGATGGAAAATTTTTGAGGGCCAAAAATTGATGAAATTTTTTATAGAAACTAAAACTTAAAATTTAAAAATTTTATAGGAACCAAAAACTTATTTAACCCTTAATTCAAAATTCAAAGCCTTGTCTTTAGGATACTTGATTTGAATGAATTTTAAATCCAAATGATTTTGTTCGTCTGAGTTACAAGGGCTTTAAAATAGGAACGCATCATATTCAAAACAAATGGGAGAACAAAGAAGAAGAAAAAATAAAAGGGAGAGAGAGAAAAAAAAACATAAGAGAAAAGACAAATGATAATGGTTGAAAATTTGAAAATGAGTTAGAGGGTATTTTTGTCAATTTAAGATGCAATAAAAAACTGAAGGGTGTATTAAAGGGTGATAATAGTGATTTCATAATTTTCTTCGCACTTCTTTGTCAATCATGACTCCATTTTATAGAAAGTTAAGAGAATGTTATTGCATCAAGGGACATTTCTTTTTTCTCTAACCATTTTGATTACTCCACTTTTCTTCAATTAGGATCATAACATATGCCAAATAGAATTCCAACTAGGAAAAATATATTTAGCTTTGGTATTAATAGGGGTGAATTCCTTGTTGTGTGTTGGTGGAACCGTGGAATTGGTAAGTCAAAAAGTCTTATATTATTTGAAAATACTGATTGAGAGTAGTATATAAGCACTGATGTATTTTTAACTAAAGACAGTAAAAATATATGCAAAACTAACGTTTGAAGGTTGACAAAAAAAAATTATAGATGGAAATATACATTCCTTCAAAATAAAAAGAAGGAAATATACATTCAATAAAAAAAATATGCATAATATATATCTGCTCAACAAGAGTATAAAGTTTCATACAAACCCTAAATCCAAACAACGATTCTAATTTCACCACGAAGTTATGCTTAGTATCTACCAAACAAGTAATTATAATTTTTCTTCCAACAATTCTCGTCAACAATCTTCGCCTGCTCCGTTAACTCATCAACCGTCACATTACATTCAATCACAAATTCGACCTTCCCCATGTTAATAAATCCAACTTTGAATCTCACTCCCGTCTTAAGTTTCAACGTTAAAGTCACGTTCCGTACCGCAATATCATTCACCAATGCTTTCTGATCAGCATCCGCAAGTACAACATTGTTACCTTTTACCACCATGTTAAACACCGTTACATTATTTTTCGGCTGATAAAACGTCGGCAACAAGCCGTTACTGATTTGAACATCTTTATAAAACATTTCAACAGTGTTGTTTTTCTCACAATAGATTCCAATCTTGTTAACATTATCAGCCTTAATGGAGACGTCAACCTCGGGTGAAATAGAAGACAACGACGTGAGGCTCATTCCCTTGACAGAGACGTTATCGATTGCGAATTTAGGTGCTTCAGGTCGGTAAATTAGGTATAAAGTACCTCCTATAAGGAGAAGGAGCACAATCAGAGATAAAATGAGGTTGATAATCCCACATAGACCACAACAATACCAGACCCAACGACTTTTGGGTTGAGTGTTGTTGGTGTAAAATTGATCATCCATTGGGGTGAGTGTAATAATTTGCACACTTTGGAGATGTGAATGAGAAGGTGTTAAGAAACCAATCAATGCACTATTCAAATACATAAATATGTATTTTCAATTTTTTGATGAGCAATGTTATATGCATTGCAAAATCATCAAAAATAAGAAACCAACCAATCACAACTCACTGCTAGACGAAATACATTGGAGGTATGGCGGAAAACATGGAGTTAACAAATGAGTGTGCAATAAAAAATGCCAAAGCCAACCGTATCGTGAAGGATTTGCTAGCCTTAAGTCTGCTATAATAGCATTTTCGTTTTTTTGATTTGTTTGTTTTTGTTGGAACAAATATAGTGTTCCAACAAACGTATCTTGAATGATTTGCTAGCCTTAAATTTGCTATCAATAGCATTTTTCGTTTTTTTTTATTTGTTTGTTTTAGTTGGAACAATATAATGTTCCAACAAAAAAAAAATAATGTTTTTTAAGATTTCTTCTCTTAGTGTTGCAAATGTATGTTCCAATAAAATTTTAAAATATCTTTGCTTTTTTTAAGATTTTCTATAAAACAAAAAAAGTTTCTTCACAAAAATTTCTTTTTAATTGTTAAGATTTGATTGAACGTTCTTGTAAAATTATTTTACATAGTCACTGCATATAAATTAAAGGAGGTCCATTTTAGAACCAAAGAAAAATCCGTAAGACCCAGTTTAGCTTCTAAGAAAAATAAAAGTCATTTTAATTTTGAGAAAAGTAAACAGGACAACTTAATCTCTACATTCTTTTTTGCATTTTTGGTTGATGAAAAAAATGAAGAAAAAAAATAAAAGAAAAGACGACGATTTTGGTAGTTTTGCGAAGTTTGTTAAACCAAAATTTTAATAATTACTGCACAATAATAAAGTTATTTTATTTGTGCTCCCCTAAAAAAAATTATTTGTGCAGATATCTGAATATAAAGAGAAAATTAACAAAAAAAAAAAAAGTTTTGTGTTTGATTGATGTGTTTCTTTACATTGTATACAATAGGTGTATAGGTGATAACTATACATATCGGTATCAAAGTATTATAGATTTTCCAGCATTTGTTGGCAACAGTCAAGAGCTCAATGGTTACGTGAAGGGGATGCCAACTCTAAGTTCTTTCACAGTATTATGTCCAATCGACGTCGACGAAATAATATTCCATTCTTTCTTGAGAATGGAGTGCTGATAGAAGGGGTTCATAATGTTCGCAATGTTGTTTGCACTCATTTTTCTTCCCATTTTCGGCCTGTTGTAGCATCTCGGCCTAGTACGGAAGGTTTGGTTTTTCGGTCCTTGTCTTTTATGGACGGGGCAGCCTTGGTGAAGCCCTTCTCGTTAGACGAAGTCAGGGTTGCGGTGTGGGATTGTGAAAACTTTAAATGCTCGGGTCCTGACGGGATAAATTTTGGTTTTATCAAAGATTTCTGGGACATTCTGAAGGATGATGTTATGCGGTTCTTGGTGGAGTTTCACCGTAACGGAAGATTGGCCAAAGGTATAAATAACACTTTCATAGCTCTTATTCCTAAGGTTGACAACCCACAACGCCTAAGTGATTTCTGTCCGATTTCGTTGGTGGGTAGCTTGTATAAAATTCTATCGAAAGTGCTTGCTAATAGGCTTCGAACAGTGATGGATTTAGTAATATCCGATTCACAGTCTGCCTTCATCAAGGGTCGATAAATTTTAGATGGTATTTTGGTGGCTAATGAGGTTGTTGATGAAGCTCACAGGCATAAGAAGGAAATGATTCTTTTTAAAGTAGATTTTGAGAAAGCGTATGACTCCATTGATCTTGGTTACTTAGATGAGGTGATGTTGAAAATGGGTTTTCCTACTCTTTGGCGAAAATGGATAAAAGAATGCACTGGCACGGCTACCGCCTCGGTCTTGGTCAACGGGTCTCCAACCGACGAGTTCACGCTGGGGAGGGGCCTGAGGCAGGGAGACCCTTTGTCGCCTTTTTTGTTTCTTTTAGCGGCAGAGGGGTTTCATGTGTTAATGGAATCTATGGTGGTTAATAATTTGTTTAACGGTTATCGGGTTGGAACTAGTGGCACTACAGTTGTTTCTCACCTCCAATTTGCTAATGATACGTTGATATTGGGTGAGAAATCTTGGGCTAATATACGGGCTGTCCTCCTTCTATTTCAAGCTTTGTCGGGCTTAAAAGTTAACTTCTCAAAGAGCCTCCTGGTTGGCACGAATGTCGCACCGTCTTGGTTAAATGAGGCGGCTATGGTGTTGCATTGTAAAGTTGGGGTTATTCCTTTTATGTATTCGGGGCTGCCTATTGGTGGGAATGCCCGCCGCTTATCATTTTGGGAACCACTCCTTAAAAGGTTCAAATCTAGACTGTCGGGTTGGAAGCTGAAGCACTTATCCTTGGGTGGTCGTCTGGTTCTACTGAAGTCTGTCCTGTCGTCACTGCCTGTTTATGCCCTTTCCTTCTTCAAGGCTCCGTCAGGTATTGTCTCCTCTATTGATTCTATGTTAAATTGCTTTTTTTTGGGGGGGGG
>Ga0315915_1003406_pt1 | contig 20165 bp, 23 predicted proteins | sample MpolbnodulesMG_FD_207738 | JGI IMG/M metagenome (GOLD analysis project Ga0315915, IMG submission 207738) | Medicago polymorpha root nodule microbial communities from Los Angeles, California, United States - branched nodules | ecosystem: Host-associated > Plants > Roots > Nodule | place: USA... | reverse complement strand
CGCCATAATCAGAACCCGAAGCCTTACAGGTGGACGAAATCCGCACACGACATCCTGGCCTCCGTCAAACGTTTCTGCCAGAAAGTCCAGGACTTATGACACGAATTTCGGATTCAGATGACTAGAAGCTCACTTCGGCTCACAACGTGTGCTACCGATATCCGACCGCCAACCCCTACGCCAGATGGGGTCTCCTGGCCGCTTACGAAGCCTCGTCGTATCGAGGTCTTCTGTTTCGTTGCTGCTCTGAACTCAGTAATTAGTTAGGGGTACCATCTGTGATCCACATAGTATTAATGGTACTATTTATGGTTGCCAAACAAGCGGCGCCCAGGTAGTGTATTTAAATGCAAGGCTCGCCCGTGGGTAGACGTTAAGGGCTCGCTCTTGTTGGTTAACGGCTTCCAAAATCCGATAAAGTCCACTCTCTCAAGGGGTTGAACTGACGGGCTCAACGCACGTCTGCGATCTGCTGCACATCGAAATAAATCATTCCACGCCTGCCACTCTAAGGATAGGAGACTGGTAAATGACTTCGGCTGCTTTGAAATTCGTATCCGTAACAAAACTTCCTAGCGACGACGATCTTGGGGAGCTGCTGGATAAGCTGCGGGGTCTCCCTCACGCTGCCGCGCCAATCCGCTCTTTGGCAGATAATAAACAAACTGCCCAAGTCAACGCGGGAAGTCTGACTTCGTTCACCCAGAATCTTTCTGGCCAGAACAAAAGTGACGTGCAGAACTCGACCCTTTTTGCGCAACTGGCGTCAGACCGCGCTTATGATCGTTATAACTCGCCCATGGACTGGTACAAGAACTACATTAATGTCCTAGGTCAAATTGGCTGGAACCAGCCGGGCTTTGCTTTCGATACCTATACCTCTGGAGGTTCAACGGTTCAACTCAGCGAGGCGGTCTTGGGTATCCTCGCCGCGATTGCAACCGGAGACGAGATCGCCATGGTAGAGGCGACGATGAATGGCCTCAAGGGTCTCAGCGACGAATCAAAACAAATGACCATTTGGGATGCAAAGTCGAATGACGGCAACAACGGGAATTTCCAAATATTTCCGGTCGATGCTCTGCCCAACGGGGACGTCGTGATGGTGCTTGATGGCATGCAGTTCAATGCATCCACCACTCATTCCCGGTTCTTGTGGTGGACATGGGAATCCTCTAGCATCCGCATACAGCGCGCTGCCAACAAATTCGTGCTCAACGATAGCGTCTATTCGCAGGTTCGGCAGGCTGTTATCGATAAACTCGGTGATCGCGCCGCGCAGTTGGTCGCAGACATTCCCATTTAACGCCAGACGCAGACACAACGTCGTGGCCGTCGCCGATTTAGAAGCTGCGGGGATGGCCACGACCGCCCGTTCACATCTATTGTTGTCCCACCTGGCGTCTTCCAAGTCTGCGCCGAGAGCGCGCTTGTGTGTCGCCCCAAACTGAGCAAGAGACCTGTGATGTCCGTAGATTTCAATAAGATTACGCTCTCTGATCCTTCTGCGCGGGAGCGCTTGCTTGAGACTGGTTCAACATCCGAAGCGACGCAGTTCTCGCCGGCAGGAGCGCCTTCAGCACAGGTTAATGAAGGGGCACTGCTAGCTTTTGACGATGGTCTTGCAAAACAGATGATCGATGACATCAGCAACTCACTTCTCTTCGCCCAGCTGGCTGCTGACAAACAATTCAACAGGCATGCAGCGACGGGCGATTGGCAAAAGACTTTTTTCAGCGCGCTCTCAGTTGTGGGATGGATAACTAGCAACTTTAGCCAAAGAACCGAAGTTGCCGCATCACCGGTGAACTGGGGGGAGCTAATTGCATCGTACATGCCGAAAAATGTGGATCACCTCGTCCTCTCCAGCGTAGTGGCATCTCAACAGCTACCCGCCGCAAGCAGTGCAATCAACATATGGAGCAATGCAGCCTTGGCTGGCGACGAGGGGGTCGTCATTGTCGGGCCGAGCTACATTTCTGGCGACAGTCCAAACATATCGATCGCACTTCTAAAGTTCACATTCGAGAAAGCCGTGGCAGGTTTTCTGAAGTGGGACGCCGACTTCAACATCACGACATCAATCGTGACCATGGAACTGAACGAGAGCATTTACTCGAAAGTGCGAAACACGGTTATCGCAAAACTTGGCAATCGTCCGAAATACCTAGTCGCGAATGTGCCTATGAAGTGAAGAGGACTCCAACATGTAACGGACGCTAACGTTCACCCTATAACGCAATCGGATTGCTGTCGATTCGCTTCGGCATTCTTCGGGCATGGGGAACCGCGTCACTCACTGACAAGCGATATCTGTGACGTGCGCTCACAACGTATTCTCTAAGGGACGGGCCGCAGTTCTGCCAAGTTCCACCGCGCGTACAGTTCTGAGTCTCCGCCGGTAACGAAGGGGGTTGAGGTGGACTGCTTTCATCAAACGCGCGTTCAAGGCAGACCACGACAGAACCTGGGACATTGCGGTCCTCCGACTGGCCGGGCCGATCTACAAGTTCCAATCGGTCCGGGTTTGAGTAGTCACAGAGCATCAACACCCTGACCAGCTCCAACCGGTCGGCGGCTTGCGTCTGCGTGGTCGCCGGAGCAGATCGCCGGCCGTCTGCTTGCCGATGGTGTGAGCGCCGTCCGCGTCTGAACCGGAACGATCCACTGCGATAATGGTCCAGCTTCAAGACCGATACGCACAAGATGCCAGGCAGGATCATTCAGAACTTCGATGAGGTCATCCGGATGGCTGGAGACCTTTAGCTCTCGGCAAATCCCGCCCGCTTCATCGACATTCCGACAAAATGCTTCATGCTGCGCTTCCTTTCAGATGCTTGTGGCTGTTGCCATACAGACCACGTTTTATCACCCCTCGAAGCGCAGCACCCCGGCTACAATCCCAAATCACCCTGAAGATGAGGCGCCAAGCCGAATACCCCATCTAGAACCTTCCATATGATCGAAGCGGTCGCCGAGCGACTTGAGGGTGCTCCACGGCAATTGCGCCGGCGCTGGTCGGATGAGCTCAAGGCGCAGGCGGTGGCAGAGGCATTGGAGCCCGGCGCAAGCGTCTCGGCGATCGCCCATCGGATCGGCATTCATCCCTCTCAGCTCTTCGCCTGGCGTCGTAACGCTCGGACCGATGCCTCCCCGCAGCGTTCGGCTGGCGCAGGGGCCTCGGTGCGCGCGGCTGTCGCGGTGGTCGAGATTTGGTGACATTGTCGTGCTCGCCGGCGCAGATGTCGACGAGGTGCACTTGCAGCGGGTGATCCGGGCGGTGCGGTCGGCATGATCCCCTCCGGCGTGAAGGTGTTCCTCGCCAGTCATCCTGTCGACTTCCGCAAGGGGCCGGACAGCTTGCTGTCGCTGGTGCGCATTTCACTAAATTGGGACAGCGGTTTCAGAAAGTCGCGGACACCGATGGAATGCACCCCTCAACTGAGACATATTAAGTAGCGGACAGTTTCTCGAATACAGGAACTGGAAATAGTTGGAAGAAAGCCGAGATTTAGCGAAGAAGAGAAGCTCTCCATGCTCGCGCGGATGAACAACGGGGAGAACGTCAGCCGTCTGGCCGACGAACTGGGTATTCACCGTCAACGCTTGTATGCTTGGCGTGAGCAGCTACGAACGTGCGGCAATCTAACGCCGGCCCGGCAGGGTCGGCCAAAGAACCAGCCCCCGCCCGAGGCACCGCCGGACCCCCAAACCCTGGCGGCGAGCTTTGCAGTATCGGCGGAACAGCGTCGTGCGGATGCATTGGCCAAAGCCCGTCGCCGCATTGTCGAACTTGAACGCAAGATTGGCCAGCAACAGGTTGAACTCGATTTTTTTCAAGAAGCCTTGCGGCATGTCAGGGGCAGTCAACAGCAGAAAGACGCGCCTGGAGGGGCGGCGTCTTCGAAGTCATCCAGAAAATGACAGCCCGCATGCCGCAAGGCTCGACAGGAATCGAACAGATGTGCCGTCTGGCTGGTGTTAGCCGGGCGGGGTACTACCGGTACTGGCAGCAATCAGCGCCGCGTCAGGAAGAAACCGGTCTACGAGATGTCATTCAAAGGCTGGCCTTGGCCAATCGGCATTATGGATATCGCCGGATTGGCGCTCTTCTGGGCCGGGAGGGCTGGCAGGCGAACCACAAACGTGTGTTGCGTTTGATGGGAGAGGACAATCTCTTATGTTTGCGCAATCGGCCGTTCGTACCCCGGACCACCGATTCCAAGCATAGCTGGCGCGTCGTCCCAAACCTGGCTCGGGGGATGGAACTGACAGGGATTAACCAGCTTTGGGTCGCAGACATCACCTATCTGCACCTTGCCGAGCAGTTCGCTTATTTGGCGTTTGTGCTCGATGCCTTCAGCCGCATGGTCATCGGGTGGGCACTGGAACTTCACTTGCGAGCCAGCCTTGCAGTCGACGCCCTGAAAATGGCGATCTCCGCACGCGCTCCAGTCGCGGGCAGTTTAATTCACCACTCGGACAGGGGAGTTCAATACGCTTGCAGCAGCTATTCTGACATCCTCCACGCGCATGGGATCCAGCCGAGTATGAGCCGGGTGGGCAATCCGTATGACAATGCGCGTGCGGAGAGCTTCATGAAAACCTTGAAGCAGGAAGAAGTTGCAGGATTGGCTTATCGCGATGCCTCGGACGCCCGGCGACGTATCGCCAGCTTCATTGAAGACGTTTACAATCGGCAACGATTGCATTCAGCGCTCGATTACCTCACCCCAGAGGAATACGAACAATCCTTATCGTCGTCGCACGCAAGTGCCGTACCTGAACTCACAAGCCGGCAATTGTCCTGCAATTTCTCTGTCTCACTGTAAGGGTGCATTCCAAGCGTTTCGCTAAGTCGCGGACAACGGATGCGATCGATTTCCGGTTGCCTGATTGCTGTTACGGGTGATTGATTTCGGTTATTTCAGTGCCGGTCAAGAGCGTCGGCGTTTTTCGTTTCCGCATGCTATCGCCTTCGAGCGTTATGCGGTGAGCGTTGTGAACAATACGGTCCAGGATCGCGTCAGCTAACGTGGCTTCTCCGATCATTTCGTGCCAGGCGGCCACGGGAAGCTGAGCCGTTATCAGGGTCGATTTCCGGCGATACCGCTCCTCGAAGATTTCCAGTAGATCGAGGCGCTGTCGATCGTTCAAGGTGTGGGTTCCCCAGTCGTCGAGCACCAGCAACTGAACGCGCGCCAGCTTATCGACGAGGCGCGGAAAGCGTCCGTCGAGCCTGGCAAGTGCGAGGTCCTCGAACAGTCGTGGCATACGAACGTAGAGCACCGAGTAGTCGAGGCGGGCGGCCTGTCGTGCGAAGGCGCAGGCAATCCACGTCTTTCCAGTGCCTGTTTGGCCGGTCAGGATTAGGTTCTCGTTTGCCTTCAGCCATGCGCCTTGCGCCAGGACAGGACGTTCCGGCGGTCAAGACCGCGGTGAGATCCAAAATCGATGTCTTCGATCGAGGCATTGGCAAAACGAAGCCTTGCTGTAGCGAGCCTGTTTGTCAGCCGTCGGTCTGTTCTTACGGCGATCTCTCGATCGAGCATCAACCCCAGCCGTTCGTCGAAGCTAAGGTCGTTTCCATGAGCCTGCTCGATAAGCTCGCGATAGGCGGTCGCCATCCCGGCGAGACCAAGCGCATTCATCTGATGCAGTGTTGGATGTGTCAGCATCTGATGTCCTCTTCATTGGTAGTAGGTTTTGCCGCGAATATTGCCGTGCGGCGGCGCCGGCTTCACAGCCTCGCTCATGGCCGGAGCCCGATCGAGACCAGATCTGAGAATGTTGGCGACAGACGAATAGCTCAGTGCGTTGATGACCAGCGCTCGCTCGCAAGCCAGTTCCAGCCGATCGGATTCGTAACGACGCGCCAGGGAAAGAACGCCTTGGGCAGATCGGTAGCCTTGCTCGCGATGCGGGCGGTCGCATAGCAGACGTTCGATAAAAATCGCCGTGTTGGTTCCGACCTTTGCTGCTTCCCTGCGCAATGTGTGGGGTGTCGTGTTTGCGTAGCGCTGGTGAGCCTTGGGCATATGTTCGTTGACGGTAATGTGGCCCGAGCGCTGCGAGCTTCGGATGTGGCTGGCGACACGCTTGTGGTCAAAGAAGATCTCGACTGCCCGATACGTCAGCCTGATATCGACCCGTCTGCCGATGAGAACGTGCGGCACGGAATAGAACGTCTTGTCGACCTCGACATGGTAATCGGGATGGACCTTGGCGACCTTCCATTCCGCATACTCAAACGGCGTTGACGGCAGCGGCTTGAGCTGGTCGCGCTCGACTTCATCGAACAAAGCACGCCGCGATTTGCCATATCGGCGCATCGTTCGGGTGTTGAGGTCCTCGATCAAAGCGCTGATGCGGATATTGAACGCGCCTCGCCTGGCGCAGCCCATCGGCGGTCGACGCAAAATGCTAACAAGAAGAACCTCACTTTTGCACAATCCACGCCGTCACCGAGACAAGTTCGTGTTCGTTTGGCGCCCGCGGCAAGGAACTCCCGGCGTCGAGCATGTCCGCGAAGATTTCCAGCAGGGAACCATCGATGTCGCGGCCGGAAAGCGATAGCTGGAATACCAGTTGCTTGTCAGGATCGGTCCTGCCGAATGGAACGGCAGAACCGATGAAGTGGCCGGCGGCGGTTCGAAAGCGGATTTCCGCGCCGAGCGGCAACGGGCCGGTGATGATATTGAGCCCCACGGTCTCGTCCGGCCGCGGCGCCCGCGGCAGGTTGATCACAATTTTGCGTTGTTGATCGGCCATCTCCGCTCAAATCCCGCAGCAGGCGCGCTGCCGTTATCCTTCGTTGGCATTGCAAAAACACCACGAGCGTGTTTGCGGCCAACGGCATGACCAAAACCGTGGGTTCCTGGGCCTAGAGCCGCTCAGAACGACCCAACCTGAATGTCGGTCAGCCTTGCCTCCGCCGGCATGCTGCCTTCGATACGTTTGCCCGCTTGCGCTACCACAACGTTGAAGTCGATCGGTTCGCCCGCTTTGAGCCTACCATCGTCGATCAGCCTATCGAGCGCCTTGTCGATCGGTATGGTGAAGCTGACCGTGTCGGTATGATGATGACGAACACCGAAGAACTCGAAACTGCCGGCGAAATCCGGTCCGTCCGGGTTGAGATCAGGCGTCGTTCCCTCGGGGGAAATGAAAACGAGGAAATTCAGGCCGCCAACGTCCATGGGCGGGGCGATGCTGACCTTAGCGAATTGACGCGACTGTTCCGAAGGCTTCGCGGCAACATCCACGAGCTCCTGCGAAACGGTGAGCTTGGCAGTCGCCGGTTTGTTTATGGCCACGGCCGCGGACGCAGGCACGGCTGCTTCCAATGCCGGAATGGGGGCCGAGCGGCCGGCGGTTGCAACCGGGATCACCTCGTCGCCGCTGCCGGGCTCATAATCATAGTCAAAGGCGCCGATTGCGAGATAGTCAGCGGCCCTGGTCTTATCGCTGACCGGGCTACCGTCAGCGTTGACATAAAAGAGATAGGGTTCCGGATCGTACTGCGTCTGTTGGTCAGCCGTTGGCCCGACGGGCAGGCCCATCGCCTGCTGCTTGCGGGTCCAGACATCCCACAGCCGATCGATGTTGCAATGATGCAGAAAGAAGATCGGGTCGAGCGGTGACAGGTTCTGTGACATCAGCCCATAGGGAGCGCTCTGGCCGCCGACGCTCATATGTACGCGGTTATGCGGCTGGCCTTCAAGAATGGAGAAGCCGACCGGTGCCACCTGGTGGCTGGACGATACCGGACTGTTGAAAGCGAGACCCGGAGCGCCCGCGTCGTTGGCGAAGGTTGTTGGCGCCAGCGATGCCTTGATGGTGTCGATGTCGACTGCGGTTTGGGTGGCGGGATTGAGTTTCGGATTCTGCGCCGTCAGGAAGCGGGCGTTCGGCTGGTTGGCGAAGCTCGCCATTGCGTCGCTCCATAGCGCATCAAAATCCGGATAGCCGCGCAGGTTCTGCTGCTGCAATTGGGCGGAGCTGAGACTGTCCCAACAGGCCTTGATCGGCTCCTGCATGATGTCCTGGAAGCGGTTGTGGTCGGGAATGTAGGCGGAGCTGTTGACGGGATCGAGAATCGTGCCGAACAGCGGCGGCAGAACCTCGGGATTGGCCGTCCAGTCCCAATATGGGAGGGCGAAATCCGGATTGCCGCTCAGTTCGCGGCAAGTCTCTTCGAAATAGCCAAGATAGCCGCGGTGCCAGCTGGTGAACCACCAGTCGCCATGGGGGCAGTCCATCAGGTGGATGAAGCCATTGCGGTACCAGTTGCGCGGATCAGAAGGCGGAAGCTTCAGCATCGCGGTCACGGCATCCATATAACTTTGCAAGTCCTTCTGCCCATCGGCGCTGGTCATGTTCTTGCGCCTATGCTTGGTCGCCGCCCGCAGAATGCTTGGTGCGAAAAGGGCTGTGCCGGCGGCAGCGGTTGCGCCTTTGACGAAAGAGCGGCGTGAAACCGTCAGAAATCGCGTGCGTGTCATCGAGATTTATCCCCTGAACAGGTGTTAGTCCGAATGTCTTGCAGCTACGGCAAGGGGTGGAACATCACTGCCGCACGGCATACCACGAGGCGACGTAGCCGGCCACAGCAGTCCCGTGCGAATGGGGGACGTCGCGGACGACGCTGCCGACAATGGCAACTCTCTGGTCGACGCCGTTCGGCCAGTTCGGCACGACGTAGCCGCGATAACTGTAGATCCAGGTCTCTCCGGCCACCTCGCCTTTTCCGGTAAATTGCAGTTCGACCGGGTCGCCCGGCTGCACGGCGCCGGTCAATCCTAACGACCAGCCCGGCCCGCCGATGGTTCCGCCAACCCTGCCCGGCTCCAACTCGGTTAGCACCAGCGTTCCCTGACCAAATTCCAGGGCACTGAAATCGGCCGACAGGTCGGGATTGTTGATCAGGCTCCGATGACTCCAAGTGCCGACGAAGCTCATATGTCCTCCCAAATGGCGATCAGCTATCTAGTGATGGCCGGTAACGGTGCCGCCATGGCCGTCCGGCAGGGTGATCCTGACGTTCTGCATCATCCCCTGGTCCTCATGATCGAGAATGTGGCAATGCAAGACGAACTCGCCGATGTAGCGCTGGTAGCGCGTCTGCACGGTGTTCGTGTAACTCGTCGAGGGGTCGGTGCCGGGATTCTTAAACCACAGCGTGGCCTTCCAGACATTCTTCAATCCCGGATATTGCGGGTCGCCGTCATCGTCGGCACCAAGGGCGCGGACATCATTGCCGGCCGCATCGATGATCTTGATGATTTGGAACGGATTGACATGGATATGGAACGGATGGCTGACGAAATCCGACCTGAGCGCCCACTCATCCACGCCGTTCAGCGGCAGCGTCCGGTCGATGCGGTTGGCATCATAGGGCTGGCCATCAAGCTCGAAGAAGGTGCCGCCCGGTTGCTTCACATCGATCTTGAACACCACTTGCTGCTCGCCCGGTTCGATGTCCGGATGAGGAACGAAGTTTGAAAGCCGCATATCATTCTTGAGGTCTTCGACGACCTCGCCGGCAACATCCGGCGCCATCGTGCGCTCAGCCGCCGAAATCAACCAATCCTGCAGATAGGTGGTGCCAATCTCGCCATTGACCGCATTGCCTTCCACTGCAGTGACAATGCCGAGAAGGCGATGGCTCGGAGCAATCTGGTTGACGCTCGCCGCTGCCGGCGCGGCGGCATCGACGAGGCAGTAGTCACCCGCTTGAGGCAGCACCACTAAGGCATCAACCCTGTAGCCCGGCTGCAGCACCGCCTGCTGCCGCATCTGCACCTGCGCCATTGTCAGGCCGTCCTGGGCCACCACGCCATAGGGGATGGTATCCTTGCCGCAATTCTGGTCAATCCATCTGTCGGTGTCCGCCGCGGTAAGCGTGCGCAACGCGGCCGTTCCGGTCTTACGCCGGATCTCGAAATTGATGGTGTCGCGAACACCGGCATGGATCATCCGCCAGCGCTCGATCGATCCAGCCAGCGCCGGCGCCAATTGGCTTAGCACCTGACCGTTGATGCTGGTGAATCGACCGGAGGCCGGCCAACTGCCAGGTCCGAACTGATCGTAGCTTTCGATGCCCCCCACCTGCCCTGGCTTGCAATCATAGGTGATGCCGCCGTCGCTGTCTGTGCAGGCATCTTGGATCTGCTGTAGCACCAGGACCCGCTCGGGGATATCGGAGCCGTCTGGCTGCTTTAGCAGGCGGTCGAGATCTCCGATTTCAGTCGGGGTCGGCATGCGATCGCCACGGATAATCAGCGCTCCCGACATGCCGCTCGACACCTGCAATGCGGTCGATCCGTGCAGGTGCGGGTGATACCAGAAGGTGCTCGCGGGATGGTCGGCGGGGATGTTGTATTCATATTGGAACTCGACGCCGGGGCGGATCGAAACCAGCACATTGTCGCAATTGCCCGACGGATTTACCCAGAGGCCGTGAGAATGCAGGTTCGTACCGTTGAAGCAATGGCGGGTATTAGCACTGCCCCCACCGATGCCGCAGGTCGAATCCTGAGGGAGCATGTTGTTCAGTGTTACCCGCACCGTCTCACCCGGGCGTACATCGATGGTCGGCCCCACCAGTGGCGTGTCGGCGCCGGATGGGCCCGTTCGGCGGGCGTCCTGATAGCCGCGGAGCCTTACCCGGTCATAGCGCACGGTGGCTGGATTGTAGATCTGACGGTCGAGGTAGGTGACGCTCATATCGAGCAGAACCTCGCCCGGAAAAGGCGCCCGGTTCTGCGCGAAGGTTTCCAGCTTCGCCCGCGATTTCGTGATCGGCTCCAATATGTAGGTTGATGGGTTACTCACAGTCCGGGCCTCTTGAGCAACAGCCGATAGCACATGGGCGGCCGAAAGAACGCTCGCCACACCGAAGAACGCAATTTTGGGAGATACAAACAATCAAACCTCCCAAACTGCAAGAGCGAGACAGCGGGCATTGTCTATAACGTTAGTGATACACGCACGGGGCCTCAGCTTGAGGTCTGAAGATCACTTCATCTCCGTATGTTTATAGAAGGAAGTTGTCCGATCCCATCTTCTCACCAATGAGAAGGTTATCCATCAGAACCATGAGCGTCATCCGACGGTTACAGGTACATTACTTTTCAGCCTCGCAAACTATATAGCGCAAAGCGGTGTCTCGCACACCCCTGTAAAACCACTGATTGCGCCGGGTCCGTGCTTACAATGCTTTCGGGTGCAAAATCCGGTAGCCAGAAGTTTCGAAAACTCTTGAGAAGTCCCCGGCTCCCGTTCCGCCCCCTGAAGGCGACGGCCTTTGCAGCTATGCTGACTGAAGCAGAAAAGCAGAGGGACGCAGTCCTCGCCCGCGCTACTCATGTCGCTTTGGGTAAACGCGGTAACGGTTTACGACGGCAAAATGGGGGTCCATGAAGACCCCGTAACAGATAGGATTTGCCCGAATTGTTGCGGGTCCGTTCGGACGCGCCCACGGCGTCTCCCCTGCAGCCGGTGCCGCTGTTCGGGATAAGCCGGCATCGCAAGGACCGCGTGGTCGCAAAAGTCGCCGCTCTTATGCATGAGCTGGGCGAAATATTGGGCGAGACGTCCATTCCGAACCGGTCTCCGTATTTATCGAGCGCCGCTTAGCACGGACGCGAGATTGCTGTCGTTCACATCGCCCTTTGCGGCAGCGCGAACGTCCTGAGCGATGATGACGCTCATTCGTTTCTCCTGATAGTCCTTGAGGGGTTGCTTTGTTAGCGGGTTAAGCCGCACTGGCGCATGGCGGCCGGGCACTGTTCAAATTTAAACTGACGTTGGTCACTTTGCCCCCCTCGCAGGTGGCCGGGAGGCTCGTCACCGGCCCGCGGCCCTTGACGGGTCTCGCCATTGATCCCACATCAATGGAAATGGGGGCTTGGACTTGGACGACAGCAAAGCGGAAATCGCGGGCCCAATCGAGCTGGTTGCTGACCTCTCAGAAATCGCGGCACAGTGCGCCGCTTCGAATCTTCTGGACTTTGCGGCACAGCTTGCCGGCCTCGCCGAGGACCTCAAGGCTCTAGCGGCAAGGCCGATTGAGCCCGTACCGACATTGACCGGCCGACGATCAGCCGAAGCAGGCTTCTCCAGCATCACTTTGAAAATCGAACCATCAAGACAGTAACGCGGCAACAAGGGCCGCTTACGAAAACGACCGCTGCGAGAGCTGCAGTCCATTCTAATATTTTGACCCGCTCGGGAGGACGCATCGCGCTCCTCCTCGGTGCCCCCTGAAAATGAAGCGTTCCGCGACAAAGATAGTTGTCCATAGCGGCATCGCCGCGCTGGGAGGCACCGTTTTATCCATCTGGTTTATTCCATTTTTAAGGTGAATGTTGAAGTGAGGTGAGATAGGAGCACATCAAGGCTTCGGATCGGAGCCGGCATGTGAACGAAGGACTGAAGCCATATGCGGAGAAGCCAAGCGGACAAGGACGCCGACGCGGCGCTGGGAACCAACATTTGTCGATTTCGGGAGATCAGTGGGATCTCGCAGAAGGAGCTGGGCGATGCGATCGGCGTCACGTTTCAGCAGGTACGGAAGTACGAGAGCGGCAAGGATCGGATTTCATCGAAAAAGCTCGTCGAAACCGCCAGAACGATTGGTTGTGATCTCAACAGTCTTTATGCGGGTATCGGAATTGACGACGCAACATTGGCGTTCCTGGATCACAGTAGGGCCGCTCTGAAACTAGCCGCCAATTTTGATGGAATCGCCTCATCAGAAGAGCGTGCTGCAATCGCGCTGCTGCTGGCCGGGTCGCCACCAAAGAAGAATAAGCCTCAATTTAGGCGTTGGGCCATTGGAACGCCGGCAGCTCGGCCATGAACGCTTCGACGCTGGGCTGCGCTCGCTCGCCGGCGAGCACCTTCACCAGCTCGGCCGTAGAATAGGTCCACACCGCCGAGCGCCATCCGAAGAGTGCCTCGCCCTCGGCCAGAACTGCGGTCGGATCGCCGCACCAAGCGAGGGCTCGTGCTTCTGGCCGGCCTCTGCAAGTATGGCGATGATAACGGCCTCGTCCAGTTCTCTAAGACCGGGTTCCGTTCCTCCGCGTCTGACTTGACGCGCGATCTGCTATTGCGGTTTATCGCAAAGCGCGGGGGCACTGAGTCAGACACTAGCGGAGCCGCGATATAGAGCTACCGCTGAAACTACATGGAGAAGTGCAATGCTGCATCCTAACCCCGATAAAATGAAGGGAATGCCTGAACCGGTCGATGTACATGTCGGCCGTCGAATTCGGATGCGCCGAATATGGATGCAGGTCACACTGACGGCCCTTGCGGACGCCATCGGAGTGACGTTTCAGCAGGTACAAAAATACGAGAAAGGAACCAACCGCATTGGAGCAAGCCGTCTCCAACAGATTGCAGACGCGCTGGTTGCGCCAATTTCCTATTTCTTCGAAGATATGCCCGGCGCAGCGCCGGTCGGCGGCGACAACCGCAATGGCCAAAAGAAGCTGCAACCAGAAATCGTAGAGTTTGCGTCGAGCGATGAGGGTCTTGCGCTTATTAGCGCCTTCTCCCAGATCACCGACAAAAGGGTGCGGAACCGCATCCTCGGCCTAGTGAACGCGCTCGCAAAACAGGATCCGGCATAGGCGCGGTATTGAACGCTCCGGGGACAGAAAGAGCAGTCCATCAGTATCCACCCCGGCTGCACCAAGCTTGGCTTTGACCGCTTTGTAAGATTCGTACACCTGCCGCTTCTCAATTCGAAACGGCTTGTCTGTCGCACCTATCGAAATCTCCTGTTTCCAGTTGTTCCAAACAATACGACCACCTGACCCCGCCCCCTTTGCCCCCATCTCCACAGGGCCTCAACGCTGATACGGGGCGGTCCGCCTCAGTTGCATCGCTCTCGCCTTGCGGGTTGCTCCGCTTGAGCTTCTCCTTTTGCATCAGAAGCCTGGTTCCTGCAGTTCCGCGTGAAGCCTATGTCCGACTCACGCCCCCTCTACGCCGGTCGCCGCCCGCCCAGTCATCAGGTTTCCCGCGGACTTGTCCCAGGATGACGAAACAGTCCTGGTTTCGACGACGCTTGTATTCTTAACGGCGCGTCTTCGGAGAGTTCACTTTCGTTCGTCTTTCGAACATGCACCTGCTCGGATCTCGACCGAACTTTTCATCCGACGCGCTCACCACACACGCTCTTTACCGCAGCAGCTCGGACTGGTTTGAGACCTGCTCCTGAAAGCCGATTCCGGAGGGTCGTCCCCCATCATTCACGCAGCTTTACGGTACGGATTCAATCGTGCTGAACTCCTTCGGTGCCTCTGCAGCACATTTGTGGACGCCGCCGTGATGCTTCAAGAGAAAGTCGCGTCTGGTGCGACCCGCGCTGGCCAAAAGCTCCGCGGCGCCCGCGTCGATTGCCCGACCATGACAACTGCATGCTTTACTGGCGTTCGTGTGTGTGGGTGCTCTGAGCATCCATTTTAAGTCGGATCAGCGTGGCGCCGGCCCCGCGAGAACCAGCCATACCATCTTAAAGTTGCCCACCCGCTCTGCGCTAGACGCACCTCGTTCCAAAAAGATCAAGTACTTTAGAAATCAGCCTTGCACTGGCAGCGCCATTGACCGATACAGCCGTGCTATAGCTTCTGAGGCGGGGAAACGAGCAACATTAACGTGCGGCCCGGAATGAGGCTGACTGCAGAACGGCACGCCTATCCGGGGCCGTGCGGATTGGCGGCAAGTGCGCGCGAGCGCTTACCTCTTTACCTCTGGACCAACGAGAGTTTCGAGAATGAGTGAGTTCGATGCAGTTTTTAGTTTGCCTTTGATGGAAGCCGACGAGCTCAGTTCCTTCTATGAGAATACCAATCTTATCGGCTGTTCCGCAGCACTCGGGCGAAAATATCAGATCTCCGCATCGTCGCAGGCGACCATCGGGAGTGTATATCCGGAGCTCCTGGGTTCTCACCATAAGCTGGTCGTGGAATCGGTGCTTGTCACCGGTTTTCCGCGAAGCATCGTCATCCCCCCTGCTCGGAAGCTGTTTATCTGCCGCATTAAATCTGGCCTCCTCGGGATCTTCGAGACGGGGGAAGTCGCAGTTTCCCCGTCCTCCCTAGAACTCGAGGGCGACGAACGCGTTCTCCTTCGCCACCAGGCGTTGCATGACGTGTTGACCGGGTTACCTAATCGCCGGCAATTTAGCGACGACTTGGACGCCCGTCTTCCAGTCGAGGGCGTGGAAAGAATTGCTCTGATGCAAATCGACCTCGACGACTTCAAACCCGTCAACGGTACGCTCGGGCATGCTGCCGGTGATCTCGTACTTCAGGGTACCGCCGAGCGACTTCAGGCCATGCTTGGCGAAGGAGGCATCGCTTATCGGCTTGCCGGTGATGAATTTGCCGTTCTCCAGCGTAGTGGGCGGTCGATGGAAGCTAAACGTCTCGCCGAGTCGATCGTGAATGCTTTCAAAGAGCCGTTCACCGTGGAAGGTATCGATGTGTTCGTCGGAGCGAGCGTCGGGATCGCGATCGCGCCCGACGACGGAAACGATGGCGAGCAACTGATGAAGGCTGCGGACATCGCGCTTTATGCCGCCAAGAACGATGGGCGCGGGCGAGCCAGAAGCTTCAATCGCTCCATGCTCATCATGTTGGAACAGCGCGAGATGCTAAGGCGCGGTCTGCGTGTCGCCCTGCAGGAACGGCAATTCTTCCTCGAATACCAACCGCTCATAGAAACCGATGCGATCGTTGGCTTCGAAGCCCTGCTGCGGTGGCAACATCCCTATGCTGGGATCGTGCCGCCGGCCGTGTTCATTCCCTTGGCGGAAGCAGACGGCCTGATGGTAGAGATCGGCGAATGGGTGCTAGAGCAAGCCTGCCGACAAGCGGTGAATTGGCCCGAGCACTTCACAGTTGCGGTCAATCTCTCGCCGGCCGAATTCCTCCGCAAAGGGCTCACCGACCGTGTGGCCAATACCCTGGATTCTGCGGGTCTGTCCGCAGAACGCCTGGAGTTGGAAATCACCGAGTCGGTATTGCTCGAGCGCACCGCCAACAACCTCGACACCCTCCACACGTTGGAGGTGATGGGTATCCGCATCTCGCTCGATGACTTCGGGACGCAATATTCGTCCTTGGCGTACCTAAAGAACTTCCCGTTCGACACGATCAAGATCGACCGTTACTTCATCAAGGACGTCGAGACTGACGAGAAACGCCAGGCGATCGTCCGCGCGATCGTCGCACTTGCGCACGGATTGGGAATGCGGGTCACAGCGGAAGGTGTCGAGACCGCAGCTCAGGCGGCGTGGCTACGCAAGCTAAGGTGCGACCGCTTGCAGGGAAATTTGTTGGGCGCAGCCACGCCCCCCGATTCGATAAGAAATTTCCTGCGACAATCATCAATGGCAAGCCAACGGTCGGCTCTGGAAGACTTTTAGCTGCTTGCGGCACTGTCGTTCTTAGTTTCGACAGTACCAAATACCATCAAACCAATTGGGAAATATATGAACAGCATCGATCGAACCTCTGTTTTGGGTGCTGGGCTGTTGCTGGCCCTAGGGTGCATGCCTTTGCCCGTCGCTGCTCAATCGGATCCCAGTAGGGAGACCGCCACAACGGGATGGGCCACCCAGAATGGCGGCACCCGAGGCGGCGCACATGCGGCTGCAAGCGATGTGTTCACGGTGAGAAACGCCCGAGAATTGAAAAACGCCCTGACGACTCGCGTTGGCCAGGGTGGGCGGATCGTCCGCGTCACCGGGTTGATCGACGTCAGCCAGGGGCGGGCCTACAAGACGTCCGCAGAGATGGAATCACGGGCAAAAATTGTACTTCCGCCTCGGACAACCTTGATTGGGGTCGGAACAAGGGCGGAACTTCAAGAGGCATATGTGGTCGTAAACTCGAACGACGTAATCATTCGAAATCTAAGGATCGAAAACCCTTGGGATCCACAACCCGCCTGGAACCCGAATGATGGAGAAAACGGGAACTGGAATTCGCGATTTGATGCTGTGACCATCGATGGGGCCTGGAACGTTTGGGTCGATCATGTCACCTTCACCGACGGCCGCCGGACAGACGACCAAAACGGAATGCAAAACGGCAGGCCCAAGCAGCACCACGATGGCGCGCTCGACGTGCGAAACGGAGCGAACTTCGTAACCATCTCGTATTCGATATTCCGCGACCATGAGAAGAACAATTTGATCGGCTCAAGCGACGGCGCCGACGGTGAGGACAGTGGTCGGCTCAAGGTTACGATTCACAATACTCTTTTCCAGAACATTTCCGCACGGGCGCCGCGCGTCCGCTTCGGCCAAGTGCATCTCTACAATAACTATCACACAGGAAGCATGGCGAACCGCGTATATCCGTTTTCACATGCTCATGGTGTGGGTAAAGAATCCAGGATCTTTTCCGAAGCCAACGTATTCCGCATTGATGGCGTGAAGGGCTGCGATAAGATCGCAGGTAATTACGGAGGGCGTGTCTATAGGGACGACGGGTCGCTGCTCAATGGAGCAACGCTCGTTTGCTCATGGAACCGCCAAATCGGTTGGCGGCCGCCGTATAGCTATACCCCGCTGAACGCTGCGGAAGTGCCAGCGAATGTGCTCGCGAAGGCTGGTGCAGGGAATCTGTAAAGAAGTGCGGGTCCCTCCGACGGAGTAGATGCGTGAGCCGTTGGAGCGCTAACGAAGCTGGTGTAGGAAGCCAGGGACGCCCGGCCATCGACATTGCCCCTTGACGATGCGCCGGAAAACTGCGCCTTCTTGGATCGGCCTCCCCTCCCTTGCCACCACATCCACCTCGGCCGCGCCAAGACAACTTCACAAGACAACTTCAAGCGACGACAATAAGCGTGTACTATTACTGATCGACCCGTCCAGTAGGCGCCCTGAACAGGAAGGCGATCATCACCGCCACTGCAGCGATGGGACAATAGACAATCGCTTTTATGAGTATCTTCGAGGCCGAGATCTATTGATCGTCTCGTGCGAAAGGAATGAATATGGAAAGACGTGACTTCATCAAACGTTTGGCCTTGCTTGCTGCTTGTCCGCTTTGCGCCGAGACCGCTTATGCAGCCGAAGCCGAACATTGGAGCTATGAAGGCGAAGCGGGTCCCGAGCACTGGGGGTCTTTGAGCAACGAAAACAGTGCCTGTTCGGCCGGTTCGCAGCAGTCGCCGCTGGACATCAGGGGTGCGATCAAGGCCGATATCCCAGGCTTGGCGTTAAACTGGAAAAGTGGCGGCGCGATCCTCAACAATGGGCACACGATCCAGGTGAAAGCGGCGCCCGGCGGCACGCTCCGCCGCGGCGACAAGCCTTATGAGCTGGTGCAGTACCATTTCCACGCGCCGAGCGAGCACCTGGTCGAGGGCCATCGCTTCCCGATGGAGGTCCATTTTGTCCATAAACACGCCGAAACGGGTGCACTCGGCGTGCTGGGCGTTTTCTTTGTGCCAGGCGCCGCCAATACGACCTTCGCCAGCTTGGCGGCGACTTTCCCGCAAAAGACCGGCGAGCAGACCGCACTCCCTAATGTCGACCCGAGCGGTTTGCTGCCGACGTCACTCAGGTATTGGGCCTATGAAGGGTCTCTCACCACACCACCCTGCAGCGAGATCGTCGACTGGATGATAGCGCAGGACCCGATAGAGGTGGACGCGGCAGATATCGATAGGTTCACTGCGCTCTATTCGATGAATGCGCGTCCAGCCCTCGTTGCAAATCGCCGCTATATCCTGGCCTCCTAGCTGACGCGAGAAGAGTTCGAGCCTCTCGACCGCTCCCCTGTTTAGTCTCGAACTGGTCTTCCTCGGCGCCAATCTGTTGAATGGTTCACCACGGGGGGGACTACGTGCCCAGCGCTGCAGCAACACGCCGCAATGCCTTCTCATTAACGAAGGCGTCAACGCGAACGTGAACGCCATTGGCAAAATCGATTTCGATGACGCCAGGGCGCTCCTCCAATGTCGGCCCTTTGGCCGGCAACACCGATTTGGGCCGCGCCGAACTCGCCACCGGGGGAGCCCCCGCAGAGGGGGAGACCGGTATCGTCATCGAAGTCCCTTCGTCATCGCCAAAACACACCCATCGGAATGAAGTCCAAGGCGGGTTGCGGCAGAAGCACAAGGGAATCCGGCCTGTGACCCAGCTGTCCGGCCTGAGCGCAGTTCCGGGTGATACATTATGCGGCTCTGGAAGCACGGAAGCACAGAAGGGGAACTTTGGCCTCGCTATGGTTCGTTGCGGGGAACGTCCCGGCAACTCTTGAGCAAGGTCTCAGGCCACTACAGGACCGCGGACCGGAATGGACGGGCGAGCTGGTCTCACGCCAGCGTGTAGGCTGTCTTAACGTTGGTGTAGAATTCAGCGGCGTATTTGCCCTGCTTGCGAGGACCGTAGGAGGAAGCCTTGCGGCCGCCGAACGGCACGTGGAAGTCGACACCCGCCGTGGGCAGGTTGACCATCACCATGCCGGCCTCAGCATTGCGCTTGAAGTGCGTCGCGTGTTTCAAGCTGGTGGTGGCGATACCCGAAGACAGACCGAAGGGCGTGTCATTGGCGACGGCCAGCGCTTCGTCGTAATCCTTGACCCGGATGACGGCCGCGACCGGTCCGAAGATTTCCTCGCGCGAGATGCGCATCTCGTTGGTCGCCTCGGTGAACAGCGCCGGCTGCAGATAGAAGCCGGGCGTGTCGCGCGAGATCAGCTCGCCGCCGAAGGCGAGCTTCGCGCCTTCCTGTTTGCCGATGGCGATATAGTCGGTGTCCTGGTTGAGCTGGCTCTGATCGACCACCGGTCCGATATGGGTGCCGGCCTTCAGCGCATCGTCGACGACGAGGCCCTTGATCCGCTCGCCCATTGCCGCGACGAACCGGTCATGGATTCCCTCCGTGACAATGATGCGCGACGAGGCGGTGCAACGCTGACCGGTCGAGAAAAAGGCGGAATTGACGGCCGCTTCGACGGCAACGGAAAGATCGGCGTCGTCGAGCACGACGAACGGGTTCTTGCCTCCCATCTCCAACTGGTATTTGCGGTTATGTTCGACCGAGGCGACTGCGACCCGTTTTCCGGTTGCGGTCGAGCCAGTGAAGGTTATCGCCTGAACGTCCGGGCTGTCGAGCATTGCCTGGCCTA
>Ga0315915_1003404_pt1 | contig 20173 bp, 14 predicted proteins | sample MpolbnodulesMG_FD_207738 | JGI IMG/M metagenome (GOLD analysis project Ga0315915, IMG submission 207738) | Medicago polymorpha root nodule microbial communities from Los Angeles, California, United States - branched nodules | ecosystem: Host-associated > Plants > Roots > Nodule | place: USA... | reverse complement strand
TTCATCATGATACATGTAGCAAAAATAACGTAACAACTACTAGACAACATAGCATAGATCCAATAAGCACGATCAGTCCAAAGCCTTCTCCTTACCCTTGCCTCGAACAACCTGTGAACCTGAACAAAGAAGGAGTGGGATGAGACATAATGCCTCAGTGAGTTCTACCTAAATCCTAGGCTAGAGGTGACTACGGGGAAAACCTATGGTCACCTCGTGTCTACAATACAACCTGGCGGTTGATTATACGTGAGTGGGTTTGCTGGCCTAGACGGTCGTGCATACTAGAGTCCGTCATAGGGTTCTTCTAAACTTGTTATATAGGTCTTGACTCATTCTGTACGTGTCCTAGCGGTTAAGGGGAACCTAAGACCGCTATGCCAAGATACACTAAACGTATCGAGGCCTAAACAACATACTCGGGACACGATCCTAAACCGGACGATCGGGGAATCCTAAGATCGTCATCGGCATAACTTCATGTATCGTTCTACGTACATGAACCTGCATAAATCTGTACATGTCTAACTGTATACTAATTGTATTCATTATTATGTTAGCGGTTAGCGTTGAACAAACAATAACATCTGAGTTCATTTTACGGAATGCACCGGGTGGAGTAACCCCAGCCACATTCCACTGCTGACCGGCTAAATTCTCTATCTGAGGGCTAGAACCGGACTCCCTGGTTGTGAAGGTTCCCTATCTGAGGGCTGGCCTACCCAGACATAGTCTTGAGCTTATCTGAAGCCACAATGTATCTAATTATAATTGTCTGTATATAATAAAATGCATATAGCTGATATGCCTACTGTCATAAGAATGTCTGATACGCTAACTGAGCCTATGTTTACATAGAAACTAATGCTAGTACTCAACGGTCTACGCCGAGGCTCTATTGTTCTCCCATCCTTAGACCTGTGTCCTACCCGGACCTAAACACGAAAAGTGTTGTGCTCTCATGTACCACTTACCATCGGAGAAACGCTTATGTTGCTCATGCTTTCTAAGTGTACGACCTCGACGTGTGATGTACATTAGGTTCCTGATATTTGAGGGTTTGGTTAAGTTGCATAAGTGCGCGAGGAATGGCCCCGGCCGGCATTCTGGGACACATGAAAATTTTCAAAGGGTGCTGCCAAAAGGGCTGGTCGCTTAAGCGACCGTGTAAGCGTGCAGTACGCTTGCCAGTTCGCTTAAGCGTACACGTGAGCGAACAGAGTTGTCCTCTCGGCGTTTTGCATGCTTAAGTGAACAGTGCACGCTTAAGCGAGCATTCATCGTCCCAGAAGTGCAGAAATCGTATTTTTAACATAAAAACCTCAAATACCAAGTTCTAACAACCCCAATACGTCTAGGGTACCTGAAAAACAGTTTCAAACCAATGCATGGCAACAATGCGTACAGTTTCAACAAATCAATCGCAAGTGGGACAATTTCATATTTTCTAAAAACTAACTCTCAATCATCCTCACATTGCATAACACAATAACCCAAGGAGGAATTGCTATCTACAGAACTCACCTGCAATGCAAGAAGGAACATGCACACACTCACACAGCTGCTGGTCCTAATCTACTCTACAAGGATTGAGAAGGGGAGAAACTTGAGTGAGCTTGGCTTGCAATGTGCTAGCTTAATCCAATTCTCCAACATGCAACATGATGAATCCACAAAAGATTGGAAGGATTGGATGAAATAGAGGGAGAGGGAGCTGAGTTCAAGAGAGGGAGAGGGAGAGGGAGGACAGATTCTGTCCTTGTGAACTAGAGAGAGAAAGCACAAGGAAATGAGTTGATTTTGGGGTCTAACCCACTTATAAAGCCTCTTAACACAATTACTACATTGCCCCTCAGTCTAATACGCGCACAAGGCGAATTAACAGATAAAATACCGTGAAGTAATAAGCGGGATATTACAGGTAATCTAGAAAAAATCAATTAAAGTCAAACTTCATTAGTATGGCTTCAACACTATTGACGACATGCATTTATTATCCATATAATCCTTCACTTGAAGATGAGAATATTACTGTTTCCAGGATCAAGGTAGGCTAAGGGGACTAGAAAACTGGGACCTACATATGCCAAAAACTTTTTCCATCCTGGTTCCTGTTTCATCAATCAACGCTTCAATTTTATTTGGGTCGTTAATCTGAGCATTTTGGCAAAATGGAGGTGGTGGTTTCTTGAAAAAGAGAATGCACATTAGGAAGATGTTTAAGTTGTTAAGCACAAAGTTTTGCTGCTCATTGCAATCTTACAAGACTTCAAATTCATTTTTGAACATGCATCAATATTAAATCTTTTGAGAGAGAGTTTTTGCCACTTATTACAACCTTACTTGATTCAAAGGATTAATCTTTAGTTGCATGCAGATACGCAATTCATCACCCAAAATTCAAAGTTACATTATATATTGCCATATGATCGGATTTCAACAACCACAAAGGGGTTAAGATCCTCTCCATTTGGCAAAATAAATGGAGTTTGCAATTTGGAGAGAGATAGACACAAAAAATAGATGGTGGGTCCTACCACTAAGTGGGTCACACCATCATTAATTATATTGGCAATAATAGGTCTTTCGTCCCTGCAAATATAGGTCATTTGAATTTTCGTCCCTGAAGTTACTAATCCTTCCATTTTGCCATTGTAAAAATTAATCATTTGAAAAATGGTCCTAATTACATCTGATTAGTAACTTAATGGACAAAAATTCAAATGGCCTATATTTGCAGGGACGAAGGATCTATTTAAGCCAACCACCTCGCCCAATCATCACTTGCCACATGGGCACCACGTCGCTAATGACAGCCCACCTCAGCAAAAAAACCTAATTAGGACCAAAAGTCAAATGATTAAATTTTGCAATGGCAGATTGGAAGAATTAGTAACTTTATGGACGAAAATTCAAATGGCTTATATTTGCAGGGACGAAAGACCTATTTAAGCCAATTATATTTTACTTTTTCCAAGATTTTACGTGTCTTTATCTCTCTAAATGAAAGAAATGAAGAAAGACATAAATGGAGAGGATCTTAACTTATCACAAAGGCCTTCCTTAAAAAAAAAAATTAATAATAATCACAAGTTTTAACTGCTTTAATTAGGAGAAGCTTAATTTTGATAACACATATGGTACTATACATAAGATAAGATATGTTATTTTGATAACATATATTATTCCCAATTCATTTCTTAAACCGAACCTTATTTGAACACGAGGGCCCCATAAAGGTGCAAATCCTGAATTGGTGTGCTTGGTTTGGTGCGAAAAACATCAGATAGATACTAGTATCTAGTATACTAGACACAGATTATATGACACAAGGATTCTCATCAGACTCTCTTACAACATGATTGGGTACCCATGCAATGGCCTTGTTGCTAACAAAATGACATATTGGAATTGTTCCAGGTTTGACTTTGAGAACTTCATAAAGCACTTCAGGATCCATACCTCTCGTGTCATGGTGGCATATTGTTAGTGCCTTCGCTTTAGTTCCATCAGAGGCTACTAAAGGAACTATGTATGTTGATGTTGCATTGACTTGGTGGCAATAAAATACAACTTCTTCGAAATTTAGTTTATGACACATCACGGCTTTGTCTCCAATTTTCTTCACTTCCTCTACTATATATTGGTCTTGGTTTTGGGCAAAGGAACTTGAAATCACCTTAATATTTGTTCCAAGCTTTGAAATGGCGAAATCTATCATTGATTCTAGGGATGATGCGCAATACTTGTGTTCCCCTATAGCAGCTGGGTTCACACAATAGCTATTAAGACTATGTGTTTCACTCCATATCCATGTTCCCAAAGGTTGTCTTATTCTTCCAACAGGTATCCATGCATTTGGTCGTAACGGTTGCCTATCAGAATGCTTGTGGAAGCCTAAGCTCATTTTCTTTCCAGGGTAGAGGTCATGTTGGAAAAAGGCTGTCCAATCTTGCTTGTCAAATTGATCACTAATGGGTACATTAGTTTCGATGTCTGCACCATTAAAAATAAAAAGTATTATTTTCTGAATAAGATATTAAGACATATATGATAAAGATCTCGCTAAGTCGTACCCTGAGAACACATGTTAAAGAATTTTAAAAAACAATTTTGCAATGATATGAATATATTTTTTTACTTTTGAAACATTTAGTGCTCGATTTTTAAGACAGCAATTACTTCAATTTGTTAAGTTTCTAAAGTACGTGTTTTGTTGTAGTTGAGCAGTTCAACTCTCGGATTTTGTCTTTTATTCCGTAATTTTCTAAAGTATTAATATAAATGGTCAAACAAAGTAGTCACGGTATATGATTTGTGGCTGTCAACAAAGTAGTCACGGTAAGAAACATGTTCTTGCTGGTTTTGAAGGTCGGAGGGGGGTGTGGCAGTGACGTCGCCGTTTGTGGGCTTGGGAGGAAGAGTTGGTAGAGGAGTGTAGGGAACTATTACTCACAGTTACATTGCAAGTTTCTTCTTCTGATAGGTGGCTTTGGTTACCGGATCAGACTGGTGGGTAGTGGGTACACAGTCTGTGGTGTGTATGACTTGTTGACATCGCAGGAACAACCCCTTTTACATCAAAATTTGGAGTTAATCTGGCATAAAAAGGTACCTCAGAAAGTCTATATCTTTGCTTGGCGACTGCTGAGGGATCGGTTACCTACTAAAGAAAATTTGGCAAACCGTGGTATTATTTCTATGGAGGTGCGGTTGTGTATCGCTGGGTGTGGGCATGTTGAGGACTTGAATCATTTGTTTTTGTCTTGTCCATCTTCTGGTGTGTTGTGGCCGTTGGTGCAGGCTTGGCTTGGTGTTGAAGGGGTTGAATCTCAGATTATTTCAGACTATTTCTTGCAATTTATTCATTACACAGGTGGTTTGAAATCGCGACGATCGTTTTTTCACCTTATATGGCTCCTGTCTGTTTGGGTTTTGTGTAATGATCGGAATGACAGGTTATTCAGGAATAAACAAAGCTCTCTACCGCAAATGTTAGATAAAGTAAAATCTTATTCCTTACGGTGGTTGAAAACTAGTAATGTTGTATTTAGTTTCGGTTCTCATAATTGGTGGTCGAACCCGCTCTTATGTTTGGGTATCGCCCGATTGTTTTGTAATTTGACTAGACTGTATTCTTTCCGTGATTGTTATGGCACACCTTGTGCTGCAGCAATTACGATGTTGGTGTTAATATAATTAATTTTTGTTTGTTAAAAAAAAATTATGTCTGGATCGGTCCTAGGGTGTCAACCTTGAACATTGAAATCATGGCATAATTACTAGTAACAATATTTCTAAAATATAGACAATCAAAAAGAACAAAGGGGGTCTAACCCGAAATAAACAGGTCGAGGAGAGTCTTCGGCATAGAAGTGTTTGGCCAAACGGATTTCCAATATTCTTCTTCAGATTGTGAAGCATCAATTTCCACAAGAGTTAACTACACCAAAATTTCAAATTAAAAGAAAAAGTAATTCAGAATCTTGGTCCCCTTCGCACGTAGGGTGAAAAGGCATTATTAATGTATAGTCTCTTAATAAAATACATCAACCCCAACGAAAGCTTACAAAATAAGTATGTATAGTCTATCAATAAAATACCAAATTCAAATTGTACCAAATTCAAATTAAACTGATAGCTAGTGATGGCAGTAGTTGGATAAAAGTGTCTCTAACTACGAGGTCTGAATCATTGGTTAGTTGAATTTAGTTGTGTTTGATCTCCGTTACATTTATTTATGAAGTATTTCATGATGTATATAATTTCCAAGGTTAGAAAGAATCGAGCCGAGTCAAATCAGATTCAGTTCGGATCGACTCGATAAAAATTAAACAAGTCGAAACTTGACTCAACTTTGTCATGATTTTTTTCTGCTCGAACTCGACTCGATTTAAGCTCACGAACAACTCGGTTCGGCTCGATACCTCGAATCAAATTAGAAACTATTAATTTCTATTAGAAAATTGTTCAAAAAATAAAAATTCTATTGAAAACAGACATGGATTCCTTCCTGAAAAGAGTAAGGCAGTAGGTAATTCGTGATGAAAAATGAAATATCTCAAATCAAATAAACTACAGAAAATAGCTTACACATATTAGAAGAACTAAACAAGATAATTGTTTAAACTCCATTTAAGCTACATGCAGTGGTGGTTATAGAAGCTATATGTAATGTGTGTCTATATATAATGAATCAATGGGTGCCTGTGGAGAGAATTCCGCAACCATGTTGAGAGAAATGGTAGCACATGGAGGCTGCTGAACCAATTTTGCATACCATTATCTCCTATCTCTTGTACATACATTTGAGTATAGTTCAAGTAAACAATCACATGTCATTCTCCTTTCTTCTATCTAAAACAATGGCACATGTCATTATGTTGTACAAACCATACAAATGATTTTTTTTTATTATCAATACAAATGAAACTTTAATGACGTTAAAAATGTATTTAGTTTGACTTATTCTTAAATTGGTTTTAATTTTCATATGAGAATTTAAATGAATTAAAATTAGATCAATTCACATCAATTTAAATGCCCTATAAGCCTATATATATTTTTAAGTCAAAGTAAGTTTTAAATTTATTAACGCTTTTTTACAAATGCTTTTTAAATGACTTAAAGGTATAAGTGATTATAAATTTGAGATTAATTAGAATACTCTGACGGTGTAAAATCATTTTACACTGTCAACCAATAGAATTCTAACACATCCACTTTTAAATTAGTTTCAAACGAATTCTAACCATCATTTTTCACACCAAAACCCCATTTTTGATCCTCAAACACTCATTAATTACCACAACCCACTAGTAACTTAGTAAAAATAATGGCTCCCACTTGAAACACTAAAAATAATCCTCAGAGTTAAATTACTAATTTACCCTTGCTCACACAATGACCAAAATACCCCTAAGCTCAAAATGACTAAAATACCCTTCTAACACCGAATTCTAATAATCCCAACCAAAATACACACATAGGCAATTAATCACATACAAGCACATATAAATACATATAAAAATTAATTAAAATAAATCTAACGAAAATCGGGCTGTTACATATTGTCGTTTCGTCCAAACAACTCACGTTACTTATTTTAAGTTGAAGATATAAAATAAAAGAGATAAGGGTTAGAGATTGAAATTTTTATCTCTTTGCAACAGAGGAAGTTACATGTTTTGGTTGTAGAAAAGTAAGCAGCGGTTATGACTCTTTGAATCCCCCATATTTATTTCGTTGGATATTAAATAACATTCATGTCATGTTTAGTTACCTTAAGTAGACTATACAAGTGATGAGGTTGTTGGAACTTTCTAACCTAATCCGTTGTCAAGATGCACATGTTGACCGCACGATGATCCTTACGTGCGGGGTCTATACTATCTCGATTGATTTAGGTCTATTCCTCTGATGGCTAACTGCACCTGCTGATAACATGGTGATCCTTACGTGCGGGGTCTTGCTAATTCAAAGGTAATTGAAACATAAACTTAAATTGGCATTCCTAGGTTTCAAAAGGCAATGAAGGCAAATATTCCCGAAGGTCTTCCCATATATGAATCTTAAGGCACTCACAACACACTCTTCTTCTCCCCTTGGTAGTTCTACAAACGGGCAGCCCTATCAACGTCTACCTTACCTAGAGGTCGAGGACAATGGTATTACTAAGTTCACTCCCATTGGTACTTGTTTCCCTAATTAATAACTAGTTACATCCTAGGTTTAGCAGATTTTACTCAATATTAGTAACGTCACCTCCTAAGTACTTACTACTATGGTCAACTCGCTCTTGGTATCTTTCGTTTAGTTATTAACTACTTACATCCTAGATAGGCAGAAATTAGTATACAAGATATAAATATCAAAATATAAGCTTCCTATAGTATTATCAATATTAGGCCCTATCACAACCTATGTAGCTAATCTAGGATTGCACTTCGCCGCAATAAATTAATCCTAATAAAACTTAATATCGAACATAAAATATACTAAAATAAAACTACATTAAATTAAATAATTATCCAACAAAGCAAATAGATGTTCAATAATAACTAAAGCAAAATACAAAAAGATAAAAACATACCCTAGAAAAGATAGGAGAAGATAGAACTCCTTTGGCTTCTAAAATCACCTTCCTCTTGAACTGCTCCAGTTCGGAACGAGAAATTGTGAATGAGGAATGCAGTATTTATAAAGAAAATTTCCACCTGACTTGGGCTAAAAATATGGGCTTTCAAGGGCAAAAAAGTCACAAAAAATGATTTTTTTCACAAGTCACCAAGCGTCAGGCGCCTAGGGCATGCGCTAGGCGCATGTGCCTTACAGCTCCAGGTGCCCCAAAGCATGCGTCTGGGCGCTTTTATGCTCCTTCTAGGCACCTAGCGCCTCATTTGATGGTGAATGTTATTATGTTACTATTACTTGGTGTGTCGTGTGTTTGTGAGCCATTATTTCCTGAGTTTGTGGTTGGGCCTGGAAATTACGGAGATAGAGGAGAAAGATGAAAGGGTTGGTTGTTGATGTTTGAAGAAGGGATCACATGATGAGCATTATTCTGAAAAGTCTTTATGAACCGTTGTTTGGGAAATCTGATTACTCAATATATTTTCAAATAATCAAGTATTAAAAATTACATTAAATGATTATATAAATATATCTGTACAAGTGTTTAAAAAAAATCAAACTATGCTCGGGCATGTAGGACAAACCTCTATGCTTTTTATGATTAACGTTAATGGGTATATTATTTTGACAATAAATGGCGTGTTAACCCGTGCATTGCACGGGTGATAGACTAATATGTTTTCAATCTTAAATTGTTTCATTTTTTTTATTTATTAATGAAAATTATTTATCCCGTGAATTTTTAAATATGTATGTTTTTTTTTTCCCGCAATGATGATAAATATGTGTCCCATATCTTTCTATGCTTATTAATGATAAATATATGTCCCGTGTTTTTATGCATAGATGAAAGATATATTTATGGGTTTCAAATCGTTGTCGGTGAAGCGTTAATGCGGTTGTCCTCTCACAGTCTTGGTGTGAGTTGATTCTGTTGTGGTCACTGGTCTCGTTCAACGTCGTCGTTATCTAGTACTGCTCTAGCACTAACGCAGTTATGAGTTAGTTTTTTGTGGTGAATTATGTCAGGTCGTGAGTTTCTTGATCTGGTTTTGCTATGTTTTTTCATTTATGTTTATTGGCGTTTTTTTTCGTTTTATTTCGTGGAGATGAAGATGGGTAGTGACTTTGTTCTGCCTTTGTGATTTGGTATGAAAATCTTGAATCTGGTTTTATGGATTGAAGATATGGGTTCTTTAGTTTTGACGTTATTCTGTTAGATGTATATCTCGATTCAACATGACTGGTTTTATCCTGATGCTGCTCAAAAGGGTTAGGTGCATAGATGCTCCGTGTTGACGGTACGTAGTAGTCGTTCATCGTACCTAAAGGATTTTATCTGTGGTGGTTGATTCTTGCGCCGTTGGTGGACTGTGATAAATTTTTGTCATTTGTTTGTACCTTGATCTGAACTGCGACTGAAGTTTCAAGACCATTACGACATAATAACATATAATCATATAAAAATCTGCCACATCATATAATCTTTTGAAATGTTTATTGAATAAAAAATAAACCTAAAATTAACTCTTAAGTGCACAGGTTGTGAAAACTCAGTTTTTGGTTCTTCACGGTAACTAACAATGTAATCAGGCAATTGTTACATCATGAGCATTGACATGCTTGAATTAGAAATTGGGGGATTTAATTTCACCCACCAAGAAATTTCAGAATTTTATTGTTTTTTATCCGTGGGAACGACGACGGCAGATCTTGTCCTTTCTATGTTCCAATTAGGTCAATCAATCACCCGCTTATTTTCCGATTAATCCATATTTTGGATCTCTGTTCTTCAATTACTTGTTCTTCAATTACAATCTAATTTAAAAGTGGATGTGTTAGAATTCTATTGGTTGACAGTGTAAAATAATTTTACAGTGTAAAATGATTTTACACTGTCAGAGTATCCTAATTAATCTCAAATTTATAATCACTTATACCTTTAAGTCATTTAAAAAGCATTTGTACAAAAGCGTTAATAAATTTAAAACTTACTTTGACTTAAAAATATATATAGGCTTATAGGTCATTTAAATTGATGTGAATTGATCTAATTTTAATTCATTTAAATTCTCATATGCAAATTAAAACCAATTTAAGAATAAGTCAAACTAAATACATTTTTAACGTCATTAAAGTTTCATTTGTATTGATTACACTGTCAACAAATAGAATTCTAACACATCCACTTTTAAAAACGAATGAGCCAAAATAATGGCTCCCACTTGAAGATCAAAAACGGTATTTGGGTATTTGAGGATCAAAAATAGGGTTTTGGTGTGAAAAATGATGGTTTTCCCGAGAGGAAAACTAGAATTTTGAGTTGATGTCTAGTGCAACTCGCGAGGCGAGCCCGTGGCGATTTGGCGGCAAGTTGCACAGTGACAGCATTCCTTGTTTCACATTCTTGTGTCTTTTTCACACATTTCTGTTTTGAATTGACCTTTGGTGTAAACATGAAAGTTTTAGATAATTGTGTTAGCTTACCAATGGATTTGGTTTGACTTTAAAATGATTTTTAGATCTTGCGTTATGATGAAAATACTCCAAGTAGGTTTCGGTAAAATTTTATGAAAATTCAGCATAACTATTTCTAAGTCAACCCAAAACCTATGGTTTGTTTCCAAACTTCAAAACTTGAGTATTAGGAGTTCATTTAAGGTGTTTAAGAATATTTAATCTATGATATGATGGATCTAACTTGGTTTTGTTTTGAAAACGAATTGATTTTGCAATATGAGAGGAACGATACGAACTTTGCAAACTTTGAAATTAAAGTGAATTGGCCTATGAGATGTTTATGTATACACTACTGCACTCATATGTGATTTGTGTATACACTTATTTGAGATTTCAAAACTTGTTTGTTTTGTTTTGTCGGATAACTTGGAAAATGAAAGAAATGAGACGAACTTGTAGTGATTTTGTGGGTAGTGCATGTGTTTTGTTGAGGCATTTGATATGTTTACTTAGTTTTGGTTGAATGTCTTGAATGACGATTTTCCTTGAAAGTGTTAACTTGATGATCATGCTAATGATGCTGAACTTAATGACGTTTATTTCTTTGTTTATGTTGATGAGTTATGGCATGATAATCATGTTGTTGGTTGTTGGTGTGAATTTATACATGCTTAATGTTGATAATTGGATGTAGTGATTGCATGTATTGAATTATGTTGTTGATTTCTTATATGCAAAGTTGATGATGATAGTTGTGGTGCTTGCATGTATGAAAGGTGTTTGTTTATGTAACACCCCAATATTTTATACATGTTCTTTTCTATAATTTTCTCAATTTGTAATTTAGTGTTCAATAATTTATTATATGTGTAAAGAATTTAAGAACGGACCAGTGGACGCACTTGCTCCAGATCCATTAGGCGTCGATTATGTTCCTCGACTAACGACGTTTGTCATTGAACCGTGCGGAGCAAATTATCAACGAGGGCACCTGTTGGTGTGGCATCTTCGGGTGTCTCTGTAGGTCACAAGGGACCCTGCAGAGGCCTTTCTTGGAGAGGAACTATTTGTACGGGTTCCTCTCTGGGTGTACCCACAGAAAAAGGTGAAGATGTCATACCATCACGTTGAGGTATACGAACTTCACTTCGTAGCTCTTAGTTGGCACCGTTGGCAGCCATGGTAACTTTTTTTTTGGAAAGCTTTGGTTTTTAGCAAGGGTAAAAACGGGGAGAGCTTGTAATTCCCACAGACGGTGCCTTGAATACGGTAGTTTGAGTAGTGGTAAAATGCTTCAAGAAGGCTTCTTGGAACGGAGGGGGGTGTGTACCTACAGACACTCCGACGCTCAAGTAAGTAGAGATTAGAGAGAGAGGGTTTAGAGAGAGAGAAGATTCTACCTTGGGGACTACTACGAGTCCCCTATATATAGAGGTGGAGGGCTGCAGAGCCGTTGTAATGGCACACCAGGCTCTGGCGGTTACGAAATCGTGGGAAGTGTAACCGCCAGAGAGATTATTGCGAGAACGTGCAAAGAGACGTTGGGGTCTGCTTGAACCGGTCTCGTTTGCTCCGTGTGAGTTTCCTAAATAGGTAGGGCACCACCTGACCCAATGGGATTTAGCTACTGGGTACCTAATTAGGCCTTTCCATCCGATGGCTAACTGCACCTGTTGATCGCATGGTAATCCTTACGTGTGGGATCTTGATAATTCAAAGGTAATTGAAATATAAATTTAAATTGGCTTTCTAGTGTTTCCCAAGGCAATGAAGACCAAGGTTCCCTTAGGTCTGCCCATCTATGAATCTTAGGACACTCATAGCACACTCTCTCTACGCTTACTTAGTAGTTCTACAAACGGGCAGCCCTAATCTACGTCTACCTTACTAAGGGTTTCAAGAGAATTGTCTTACTAGGTTATAGCCTTAAGTCGGACAGCTAGGTGCTTGCTTCCCTAATTACTAACCAGTTAATTCATAGCTTCTGTAATGCACCACACGACCCAATGGGTTTTAGCCACTGGGTACCTGCGTCTAGGGTTAACAATTCCTATGGTACCTTTGGCTAATTAATAATCACTTACTTGCTAGATAGATAGTTATCAGTAAAGGGTTATAAATATCAAAATATAAGCATCCGGTTAGTGATAGCAATATTAGGTCATGTCACAACCTAAGTACGTAATCTAGGGTTGCACCTCTCAAAGAAATAAAAATTATAATCTAATAAAACTCTATAGTGGACAAAAGCATAAATAAAATAAATAAACGACAAATTAAATTAAATAAATATCCAACAAAAATATACAGAGGTTCATCTTAGAACTATAACCTAAAAAGATTTAGTTACACATGGTAACTAAAAACAAACTACTAAAGATAAAAACATACCCTAGAAAATCAAGGATAAGATAGAAACTCTCCCGAAGCTCCAAAGTCGCCTTCCTCTTAATTTGCTACAGTTCTGAACGAGAAATTCTGAATGAGGAAGGCTGGAATTTATAGTGAGAGTTTCTACCTGGGTTTGGGCTAAAAGTGCGGGATTTACCCAAAACGGAAGCAGGAAAAGACAGTTGTGGCCCGACTTTTTGCATGCACGGGGAGCATAGTTAGCACCCCAATGCATGCCCTAGGCGCATGGGAAATTCCCTAGGCGCATGAAATGTAAATTTCATGCCCTAGGTGCATTTCAAATGCCCTAGGCGCATTCTGCCTTTATTCTGAGCCCAATCTCCGATTTTCCGTCGTTTTTAGGTCTTCGTCTTCAATTAACTTGCCTCGGTACTTTGGGAACAAAATTCCTGTCATATGTAAGTCTTCTGAGGCCTCTTGGATCTTTATTCTTGTTTCTTGAATCTTCACAATTATTCGGATGTTCTTGATTTGCCGATTTGCATGATTTCTTTGTGAATTACTTCAAAAACCCCCTAAAATTACTATGTTTCGGGAAAACTAGAATTACAGACTCAAATATAGAAAACATTACAAAAGTCCTGAAATCATAGGCAATCGTTCTAATACTCCCCCTTTTTACTGCTATTTCATACTAAAATAAACTGAAAAACATGTTAAGAATAACGTAAGATGACCTATTATCATGGTTCTAAGTACGAGAGGCATTGTTGTCGTTTTTGGTGGTTAATTTTGTAAAGGATGACTTTGTGGTTGTATATGGAAAAAGGGTTTGATTTTTGGTTGAGAGAATGGTTAGGTGTTGAGATGTGGAAGAATTTTTTGGTTTAAGGATTAGTTGTTTTTAGGATAGGGGTGGTTATGGGTGTGGAAGAAGGTGAAAATTCGTTGGTTAATGTTTTGGGAAAATTTTCGTAGATTTACAATATGTTTAGAGGTGTGTGAGGCTAGTTTTGGGGTTAGGATATAAATAGACTAGGAAAATTGTGTCACGATTGGGGAAAATCGTGACACGATTCACAAGGATCGTGTCACGATTTTGAATTTAACTGCCTGAAAAATCGTGTTACGATTATGGTGCCGTCTCACAATTTTGGTGTCATTTATAAAAAGTTTATATTTATTTCAAAAAATATGCAGTTGTCAGCTTTGAAATATATATATCAAGTAGATATTATCTCAAATATAAAGACATTTATTTTCAGCATTACCAAATTCAAACATACATCGTTTTACTCGATATATATATATACAGAAAAATAACCAGATAAACAAAGACACATACATAGTTCTAACTAATTTAGAACTAGTTTTATTTAAAACACATGAATGACACTATAAATAAGATATGATATTTGCACATCACATTTCTCCCTATTCATCACTTTAAAACAAGTCCTCGTGGTGCATTTTTTCAACTGTGGTGTGCTTGGTTTTAACGTGAAAAGGTAGTAGAGTCAAAACAATGTGCATATATCCAAATATCATCTAGATGGCACAAGGACGATCATCAGATTCACTTGCAACGGGAATAGGTAACCAAGCAACAGCCTTGTTACCTACAAAATGGCAGACAGGGATAGTTCCAGGCTTGACTTTGAGAACTTCATCAAGCAAATTTGGATTCATACCTCTTGTGTCATGGTGACAAGCAGCCAATGCATTAACTTTAGTTCCATCAGAGGCCAACAATGGGACCATGTAAGTTGTTGATGCATTCACTTGGTGACAATAAAATACAACTCTCTCGAAATTCATTCGATGACACATTACTCCTTTGTCTGCAATTTTCTTTACTTCTTCCACTACATACTGGTCTTGATTTTTAGCAAAATAACCTGAATATGACTTAATTTTCGTTCCGAGTTTTGAAATGGCAAATTCCTTCATTGATTCGGAGGATGTTGCGCAGAACTTGTCTTCTCCGATTGCAGGTGGACCGCCACAAATCTCGTCAAGACTATAACTCTCTTTCTCCACTACATTTCCAGATTGTTGAGTAGCTTTTTCGATCGGCAACCAACCGATTGTTCGAAAAGGTTGAATATTGGAAAGCTTTTGGAGGCCGCTCATTTTCTTGCCAGGATATAGGTCATTTTCCAAAAAGAGAAGTTTGCCTTCAATGTCTGCATCATTAAAAATCATAAATGCATGATTAGGTATAAAAAGTTGTGTTTTAATGTGTTGAATACACAATTTTTATGATAAAATTTTCACTTTAAATTTTTTAACAATCCGAAGTAAATGTTATCCAAGTTAGTTATAGTGTTTGTGTATATAAGATAAGATATAAATATTTATATTTCACATCAACTTTTTATAAGAGCATTTTGAATCCCATGTGCATCCACTACTAGAAAAAACAAAAATTAGTGAGGGATATTTAGTGAGGGAAAACGTGAAATCCCTCTTTAATTCCGTCACTAAATTTTGCGACCAAGGAATTTGTGAGGAATTTCATTTTTTCCATCACTAATTTCCCTCGCTAATTTTGCTTTTTCCAGTAGTGATCCTCCTCTTCTTGTTGGTAAGAAAGAAAAAAACTTTGTTTTGACTATAGGTGTAAAATAGAAAACAGAACATTTTCAAATCAATTTTTTTTTTTATATAATTTGTTAAACACGGTTTCAACTTTTTCTTACACGGGTCACAATTTTGAATGTATTTTTATCAAAATAAAAGCTTGTATGTAGTATAAACAATTGAGACAAACATATATGTACAACAAATGATAATTACATTGGTTTGGAAAAATATAATTTTCTGATCATTGATAAAAAAAACATAACTTTGTGATTTTTATCGGCCAATCCATTTTGGATTTGGGTCTAGTAGTTTAATATATCTAATTTTTCAGAAAAATAAAATACAAATGATAATTACATGGGTTTTACAAAATATAATTATTATTTTATTATTTATTTAAATTAAATATAAATAAATTTTGATTAATTAACTGAGATACATATGGCTTATTTTATTTCAAAAAAAAAAATCGTTTTCTATATTTTTTTTTAAATTCAATTCCACATCAAAAATATATATGGAGGGACGTCCATCACCTTGTAGTTTTGTAAAAATAATGAGAAGAATCGTAGAGAAAAAAATATAATTAGAAGCTCAATAATAAATAAACACATATCTTCCTTTCAAAAAATAAAAATAAATACACACATATCTTGTCAAAAAATAAATAAATACACTCATATAAATAGTGTAAAAATTATTTAAAAAAATATAAATATTGTAAATAATAATGGGGATCGGAAATGATTCATATTACTAACCTGAATGAGATGCAACGATTCCCGCAAGAGCCAACTGCCAAAAAAAAAATCATATTAGATCTTGCTAACAGTATTTATCTTCACGTCTTTTCTCTACACGTGAATACCACATAAGTAAGTTTTCACCATCTTTTCTATAATAGGAGTTACCCCCAGCATCTTTTATGTCATTATTTTTAATTTCAAAAGTATCCAATATTTTCAAATATTGAGGCAAGAACTTGTGCAACAATGTTTTCAATATAAAACATATATAATGATATCAGAAAATGTTTTATCAAACAAAACACATATTTTTTTCGTAACATACCATAATTAATATCTTTAATTCTAATAGTGCTCCAAGGTATCCTACTAATTAGGTCATTTGGACCAACTATGTGATCAATCATGAAGTTAGCTTGAAACATCTTTTTTCTTTTACCAGCCCCTAAATGAGTGATTCCATAAATCATACTTAATTTTTTTTTGGGGGGAGAGTCATGTTATAAACTTCCCCAACCCCATGTTAAAACTCTACCAACACCAGAAAAAGTTGGGTTCACAATAGTGAATGTAAATATATCAATTTATTTGTTGACTCGATTTATTTTATATTTTATCTTACATTTAATATTTAATTGATATATGTATTCATCTCACTGGTTGTATATGTATATACATCCTATTCAACCAAACAATATGTATATACAGTCTATTAATAAAAACAGACATTAACTCCTGAACAAAACATTTAGGCAAGTATATGAAGAAAAATAAAATCTTACAAAATGACAAAATTATGGAATAAATTGAGGCAGAAAGCAGAAAATAGCTTACAGAGAATAGAGTTAAAACGGATAAATATGTAGACCCCATTAGGCTATTGGAGATTGTAGACACTTATTGAATACTATGAAGGAATGTTACAAGGTTACCGGTATATATAGTGGATGAGATTGCCTTTATTCATTAATAAAACCAATTGATAATTCAATATACTATGAAACCGTCTGCAATAATTCTCTTAAACAACTACCGACAATTACTAAAAAGAGTACAATTATATTTCAAAAAAACACAATAATTACAATTTAAAAATAATTTTATTGTAAATTCAAGGTCTAAAGTTTAAGCATTGTGAATAAAAAAAAATGTAGTTGTCATTATCTGGAGAGTGACAAGTTCATCGGGAGATATTAGTCATTGATATGATATGTAAATATTGTGTATCACTAGTGTGATTACGGTGAATTTTTCATTAAGCTGATGTCTGGACGTGGCTACCGGATCTAGGAGTGGGATATACGGTTAGAGAGGCTTACTATTTTATCACTAGCGGAATGCCCGACAGCCATAATGTCCCTTTGATGTCTGCGGATCTTCTTTGGAGGAAAGATATTCCAAGTAAGGTCTTGATCTTTGCGTGGCGGCTCGTTCGGAATAGGTTGTCTACAAAGGTGAATTTGTTCCGTCGGGGAGTTATTCATTATGAGGCGCAGTCTTGTGTCAGTGGGTGCGGCTTATCTGAATCATCCGATCATCTATTCTTGTTATGTAATCAGAACCTTTAACCTTGGTGGATCACCTCATCCAATTTGGTACTTCAGCAGGTTATACAAAGGCGTGGTGTTCTTTTATGTACTTAATTTGGTTGCCACTTCGTGGGTTATTTGGAAGGAAATGAACGATAGACTATTCCGAACCAAAGAAAGCTCATGTTGTCAGATTTTGGAGAGCATCAGGCTACTTTCTTTTTCTTGGCATAAAACAAAATTTGGTAATTTTTATTATAAGTTTCATGATTGGTGCCAGAACCTCTTCTTATGTTTGGGTATAGGCTAATCATTGTTCTTTTTCTTTGAAACATTATTGTAATTGTTTACTATCTCTCTTGGCACATCTTGTTCCAGGAAGATAGCTTGTTGTTTAATATATTCCATTTTGATTTGTTAAAAAAAATATATAAATTTATTTTAAAATAATCAAATATTAAAAAAATGACATTACATGATTATATAAAATTTTAAAATAATAAAATATTAAAAATTTATATTAAATGATTATATAAATATATTTGTAGAAGTGTTTTAAAAAAATCAAATTATGCTCGGGCATGTAGGACAAAACCCCTATATTTTTTTATTAACGTTATATATTCTTTGACAATAATAATGTTAAGGATAGTTGACTTTGCAAAATTGGTTCAGCAGCCTCCATGTGCTACCATTTCTCTCGACACCGTTGCGGAATTCTCTCCACGGCCTAAACTATTTTTTAGTGAAGTAGACAAAAAATGCAATTATTTTAGGGAAAAAATATCATTTTAACTTATATCTATCATTCATCGAGAATTGTTCAATAATTACAAGAGAATTATAAACAAAAAAGATGGAGACAGGCTTAAGAAATGGACTTTGTCATAGAGTAATGAGTGACCATCACAATTTGCTTAGCTTATAGTGATTATATAAAATTTACTTGTAAAGAAAAATGATTATTCCAACTATATAGCATCCACCACAATTTTGCAGTCCCGTACGGTACCTTCGCCAGCATAGACGTCAAACAAACTGGAGGTTCGTGAGGTTCTAGCCATACTAAAGTTACCATAGTTATCGCAAACTATTGAAAGCACAAGATAAATCGAGACATGTTAGTTCTTTTTGGTGATTTTGAATAATGGCATGCCTATTTGGCGCTTCGCATGTCATGTAACAATCTATGAGGGTGTTACATGGTTACTCCACCCGGTCATCCCGTAAAATCAATTTAGATTAATTGTTTGTTACATGCTAACTTAATAAAATTAACTGATTAAGAAAGCTAAGACAGAATATGCAACTTGGATAGTTTGCAGACAGCTAGTGATCATAGTTTCTCCCAGATCACTATAGCACTTGCAGTAGATTATACACCATAGATTGAATATACAGACAGACAACGATCATAGGTTTCCACGAGATTTTGTGTAGCCTAAGATTGGTAGATCTCACCGAGACATTATGTCTCATCCCAATCCTTTTAATTTTTTTCTTCAGATAAGCAGGATGCTTGTGATGAGGATAAGTAGAAGAAGATGGATGAGTTACGCAGTTATATCTCATGTTCAGACAAGAACTTGTGTATTTTGCACATTGACCGAATTGCACCTGTTTTATGGATATATAAGATTAATAAATTGATGTAATTCATTTGGACAAAATTGTTTATTATTGTAATTTTAATGTATCCAGTAGTAAGTTAATGCTTATGCTAAATATTCTAGATAAATTTAGTGTGGGCGTTACATTTGGTATCTGAGCAAGTCAATTCATATTGTGCCTTGGGTCATTGGAATTCAATAAATGTAGTAGGACGATTTGGATTCTTGATGTTTATTCTAAATGTCACATCTAGTTGAGTCTAATCAACTCAACCTAGTATATTGCAGTTAGGACGAATATTTGAATACCGAATAGGACCCGGAAGGTATAGAAGGAAATTGGTGGTGAAGATTCTTCAAGAGTATAATTAGAATATTTCAAGACCAATATGGAGTGTCTTAATATCTTTGGACGCATAATAATGGTACTTCGCCTATGGAAGCTAGAAAAGTAACCAATCCTTGAATGTCTCTAGGGAAAATCATGAACCTTGACGAGAGCCGTAGTTTGAGAAGTGAAATTAAGTTGCGGAATAATTCAACAGATATGGGTGTATTTGAGATTACATAGTTAGAAAGAGAAACTCGAAATGAGGAATTATCAGCTAATTATCGGAGCACATAAACTTTTGGTGAAGACAAAGGAAGTAGGAACCGAAGGACTCGTACACCTGAAACGGACAAATTTTTTTGGATGCCTGAACAGTTTAAGGAAATTAATTTTGGAATAATTAAATCATGTACAACTGACAATGTC
>Ga0315915_1003401_pt1 | contig 20201 bp, 17 predicted proteins | sample MpolbnodulesMG_FD_207738 | JGI IMG/M metagenome (GOLD analysis project Ga0315915, IMG submission 207738) | Medicago polymorpha root nodule microbial communities from Los Angeles, California, United States - branched nodules | ecosystem: Host-associated > Plants > Roots > Nodule | place: USA... | reverse complement strand
ACAATGGGAAAGGTGTTACCTTTAATCACAGCCAAACACACAAACTTCAAAAACGTCAGAATCGCCGGAGATGATGATGATTTTGGAGGGGTGAAAATGGAGGAAGTTTTAGCGGGAAGAAGAAGGGTCAAAAACGTTTTTGATGTTCTGAAATGTGAAGAAGGAGATATGGGTAATGCAGAGGCAAAATGGGAAAAGCAGAAAAAATAAACTGAAAAGTGAAAACTCAACTACTTTTTTCAATTCAATCAAATTAGTCCGTGAACATGTGGCTTCCTTCTTGCCACGCGTACAAGACAACACAGCATGGCTAACGGAGCACTCGGACGGAGGGACCTTTTTGATGGACGTCTGACAAATTCAGGGACTAAGTTGATATTTCGCATAATTGAGGGACGGAGTTGACCGACGCGTGAAAATTCAGAGACGAATTTGATTGTTTACTCTTTAATAAGCTTGATCTCATAATTCTGAAGTGATTTTTTTCCAATATTTATGAGGTCAAACTTATGTCATTTCCTTTGAAAAACTAGCAATTCCACTAGATCACCGTTTATCAACCACACACAGATTCCTATTCGGGTACAAATAGCATATACCGTTTAATATTCTACTTAAATTATTCACCTTGCTTCTCACAAGTAGAATAATAAACACTGGTGTGGAGAACTACGCTCATTCATTTCTAAGCATTCATTTCTAAGCAAGTTACTCAATTTTACTTGAAAACATTTTCTGCATGGAATATATTGATTAGCAAATGCATCTCTTCCTAAAGGAAGGTAACTAAATTATGAAAAAAATTCAAAAGATAGGGACAAAATGAGATAAGATAATTAACGCTGGATCACTTAGAACCACCAAAACAATTCTAGTTTGTCCCTAGTCACAGGACAAAGCTATTTGTGGCTCACCTTCTCTTTACACCATAAATATTGATTGTCACTCACCAAACAATCAACAAGAAAACCAAATCAAACTATATTAACCAGACACTCCTCCTACTCTCTTCTTCTCTCTACATTTTAAGACTTGAGAGTTTTCATTTGAGTATATTTTCTAACATGGCTGCTACTGGAGTGCTTGCCGAGATTTTAGACGGAGATGTATACAAATATTATGCTGATGGAGAATGGAAGAAATCTACCTCTGGAAAAAGTGTTGCTATCATTAATCCTACTACCAGAAAGCCTCAATACAAAGTTCAAGGTAATTTCACTTTCTCTTATGTTTTCAAGTCTTTTTATTTTAGTTAACTTGTATAATTCTTCATGTGGATGTGATCATGTGAGAATTCAGACTTACTACACCTGAAAAGGAAGAACAAAAGCAACTATGTATGTTTACTGAATGCAAGACTTCTGTATTATATAACATGAATATATTCTGAAGTTTCAGCTTTTAATTTCACAGCTAGTAATTGTGAAAACACAGATACGGTTAAAACGTTTTGGGTGGAGTGAATTTGCAGATTGGTCTTCGAAATTGTGAACAACGATCAAAATAATATCTGAGTTTTAAGAATTGGCAAATACATCTTTGAAATTGTAACACGTCAGTCAAAACGATCCATCCATTAACTTATGTTGTTAGATGCTATAACTTGGTATGCTAAATGAACATGTGGCCTTACACTTGAATCTCACATCACCAAAAACTTACGTTGCATGTTAAATTCATGTAATTCATGCAAACTGTAGAGTTGCTACCTTGGGATCCAAGCACGTTAAATACATTTACCTCATAAATTTTATACGCAATTTAGTTACAGATAGTGTATCATTGATGTGAGATCTCGTAGGGGGGGTCATATATTCATTTAACATATGTTATAGACTCTAGCGACGAAGCTAACAAATGAACAGTTTTGATGATTCATTACAATTTCGAAGATATATTTGCTAATTCAAAAAATGCAAGGACTATTTCGACCGATGATTACAATTTATAAGACTAATTTTCCTAATCACTCTTTTGGACGAGAAATGAAATTGTAAGGAAAGTAGATGATATTTGAACACTAGGTCATTCTTTTAATAATTGCAAAAAGAAAATAGATTGATAGATAAATATAATAGAAAAGAACTGTGTTCAATAGGCTCTAAACCTCTAACAATGATCTCCATGCAGCTTGCTCACAAGAGGAAGTTAATAAGGTTATGGATTCGGCAAAATCAGCACAAAAGTCATGGGCAAAGACTCCACTTTGGAAGAGGGCTGAACTTCTTCACAAGGCAGCTGCAATCCTCAAAGAACACAAAGCTGCAATTGCAGAGTGCTTAGTCAAAGAAATAGCAAAGCCAGCCAAAGATGCAGTTACAGAGGTGCATATTGTGTTACAATGTTAAGTTAAATAAGTTAAATGTTGTTTATGACTGTAATATTGAGAATTATGAACATAATTGGAATTTTTTATTTATTTTTTCAATGAAGGTTGTAAGATCTGGTGATTTGGTTTCTTACTGTGCTGAAGAAGGAGTAAGGATTCTTGGAGAGGGAAAGTTCTTGGTTTCAGATAGCTTTCCGGGAAATGAAAGGACCAAGTATTGCCTCACTTCCAAGGTCTATTTCACTACATATGCTACTTCTTCATATTCAATTCATATGTTACTATATACTTCAATCATTTTAGAACTGGAAAATCAATAGGACAATGTACTTTATAAAGTCAATAAATTGTCGCAAGTCGCAACACCAAAATCCTGAGCTACATGCATTCAAGGGTGTAATATATCTGCATTACATTCAATTATCTTAGTAACTTTTAATGACTTGTAAATTTAATGATCATGGTGAACTGTCATGTGTTATCTTGTTGTTTTGTTTTGCTTGGTTGACGATGTGGTCTAAGAAAGCTGCAATTGATTTTCAGATCCCATTAGGAGTGATCTTAGCCATTCCACCTTTTAACTATCCTGTCAATCTTGCTGTCTCAAAAATTGCTCCTGCACTCATTGCTGGAAATTCTATTGTGCTCAAGCCTCCAACTCAGGTAATTATATCATTCATTGTGATACTCTTCAGAAACACTACACGTGAGATCCATACGCATACTATCCACTTTCTTATGGTCCTGTTTCGATCAAAGCTTAATTAAGTACTAATAGATTAAGCATTTATCCTGTGAGTGTATATAAGCTATTTATAACAAAAAATAAAATAAAGTCAACCTATTTTCATATAGGCTATAAACTGTTTTCATAATCTGAAAATAACTTATGTACATGTCATAAGCAATTTCCATAAGCTCTCACAAACACTTGTGATTATGCTTGTAAATAAGCTCAAATAAATCAATCCAAACAGGCCCTACGTCATGAAAGTTCTAGCTTATGTCTAAGCCGTTAAAAGAAACCAAAACAAAAAGTTCATGTCAGAATATTTAAGTCTTATTTTCTTTATTGTTCCTTCTAATGGATGCATGATGCTGCATTTCAGGGAGCTGTTGCAGCTCTTCACATGGTTTATTGCTTTCACTTGGCTGGTTTTCCCAAAGGTCTAATCAGCTGTGTTACTGGCAAAGGCTCAGAAATTGGTGACTTCCTTACAATGCATCCAGGAGTGAACTGTATAAGGTGATTATATATCTATATGATGATGTGATAGTATATGCCACTTTTACCTATACTGGCTTGTAACCTTGCTATCTGACAGCTTCACTGGTGGAGATACCGGGATTGCAATTTCGAAGAAGGCAGGCATGATTCCGTTACAAATGGAATTAGGAGGAAAAGATGCTTGCATTGTACTTGAAGATGCTGACCTTGATTTGGTTGCTGCAAACATTATAAAAGGAGGTTTTTCATACAGGTGAATGACATGTCTCAATTAGCACTTCTGGTGCAAAGGAGGGGGCAGGGTTTGTTTTTTCATGCATTTACTTCATAAATAAATATAACCGGTGCCACTATAATCCATGAACGTATTTAAATTGCAAACACTTCCCTATGTTTATCTTTTATTAGTAAATTTACAGACTAAACCGACTAACAAAAGATACATTAGAGGACCAAACACTCTAAGAAAACTTACATCGCTCAACACATTCAAAGCCCAAAATGACCGTTTATTCATATAACTGCTAATACTAAGCTAGACACCTCAGTCAATTACATCATACGCTTCTTGATATGCATTATACAATATAAGATGAATGTTGCATGGTTAAAATTGTCACCTAGAAATTAAATGCATAGTCTCTTGATGCTGAACTTTTTTTTAATTTTTTTAATGAAAAGTGGTCAGAGGTGTACTGCTGTTAAGGTTGTCTTGGTAATGGAATCAGTTGCTGATACTTTGGTTGAGAAAGTGAAGGCTAAGGTGGCAAAACTAACTGTTGGACCACCTGAGGATGACTGTGATATCACGCCAGTTGTATCAGAATCATCAGCCAATTTCATTGAAGGCTTGGTGAATGATGCTAAACAGAAAGGAGCAACATTCTGCCAAGAGTACAAGAGAGAAGGGAATCTCATTTGGCCTTTGTTATTGGATAATGTTAGGCCAGACATGAGAATTGCATGGGAGGAGCCATTTGGACCAGTTTTACCTGTAATTAGGATCAACTCTGTTGAAGAAGGTATCCACCATTGTAATGCTAGCAACTTTGGACTTCAGGTAAAATCTTCAGCCCTCTCACTTTAACATTCAATTACCTTTGAAAGAAATAGTATAATGCCTTCTAATGCTAAAAAGAGTTTAATTTTGGTACGTATTCAGTGTAAAAAAATTACACTAGCCACAGATCATAACCAATCATAAGTGCAACTTTAGAACAAATTTTGATTAAAGTCAAACATTTTTGGTATATGTTTGTTTATACAGTGATGAAAATTGATTTTCGATAATTGATTTTAGTTAACACTAAGTTAAACGTGAAGTGATTTATGTTTGAATATATATCCGTAGAACTAAGTTTGAACAATAAATTTGAGGGTAAAAATCATATCTAGAGTTAATTATACCGAAAAACATCTAAACATGTCAAAATCAATTTTACACCTCTAAAATTAATTTTGACACCTCCAAACTAAAAGTGAAACCAAACATACATTTGACGGTGGAAAAAATCTTTACATTTACGGTGTATATGAATTAAATTATAATAATGTATACTTGTGATTTGTGAGCATAGCAATACCAATTTGTATGAACAAAATTGAACTTGAAATTGTTCAGGGATGTGTGTTTACAAAGGATATCAACAAAGCAATGATGATTAGTGATGCAATGGAATCCGGAACAGTTCAGATAAATTCTGCCCCAGCTCGTGGACCAGATCATTTTCCCTTTCAGGTGAAACCTATAAAATAAATTAGATTAGTATATGTTTGATATCAAGGTGGATGGCCAGTATCATGTTGAACCAGTCTAATTTTGCAAAAGCTCCGCAATTCTGACAAAACCACCGTGATACCAAATATGCACATGTTATTTATTTTTACAATTTCCAAAATACAAAAACAACCAAAACATTTCTATATATCACAAAGCAAAAACATATGTCTCATACTATCAAATGTTTTACTATTGACAGGGTATAAAAGACAGTGGAATTGGATCACAAGGAATTACCAACAGCATAAACATGATGACAAAAATCAAAACTACTGTGATAAACTTGCCAAGCCCTTCTTATACCATGGGCTAATAATAGTATAATCTTATGTATGTGTGGAAAAAAATCAATTTACTCTTAGCTCCTCCATAAGTCATAGTGAGCTGACAAACCACATGAGCTAAGCATTGTATTCAGAATCAGAGATAAATAACAGGTGTGGCTGTGTGATAGATAGTTCTGTCAGATAGCTACTTCATTTCATGTGTCTGCTTATTGTACTAATGTTTAGCATGATATGATGAATCTAAAATGTGTTGTACCTTGTCAAAAAGTTAGGAATATGATGTTCCAAATAAATTGAATTTCAAATCAATGAAATGAGCAAAAAATTTAAACAACTTTCCTTTATATGTCTCATCATTGTCGAGCACATCGTCTTAGGCACAACGAGCAAAAGTTAAATGTTTTAAAGAGTTGAGCAAAACATTATGCGTCAACATATTTTTATATAGGCTAAAATAAAATATGGTACTCGTCCCTGCAAATATGCCTCGTTTAAGTTTTGGTCGCTGTAAAAAAGAAATTTTGTTTTTGGTCCCTGCAAAATTTTTTGTTTTTTAAAATAGTCCCTCCAGGGACTATTTTCAGAAACAAAATTTTTTGTAGGGACCTGTTTAAAAAAACAAAATATTTTGCAGGGACCAAAAACTACAAAATGGGTCCAGTCATCATGTACCACGTATGTAAATCATCACAAAAATGGGGTCAGGGACTATTTTAAAAAACAAAAAATTTTGTAGGGACCAAAAACAATTTTTTTTTTACAGGGACCAAAACTTAAACGAGGCATATTTGCAGGGACGAGTGCAATATTTAAGCCTTTTTTTTATATTATCGTGTATTCTGTGATATACGTGATATATTTTGTTACTCCTTTAATCGTGCTTATTAATGGAAAGAGAAATGATATTTCTACAACCATTTTTTTACAACTTTTGTTACAATTTTCTCTCTCATACTCACATTACGTTTTTTCTTTTTCTCTCCATTGCTTTGATTTTTGTGTTAATACCTCATTTTCTTTGTAAATTTATTGTTGACCCAAAAGTTGTCATACAAATGGTTGTTCAAATAACACAACTTCAATGGAAATGAAGAAGAAGAAGAAGAAAATACATATTTTTTTTAGATTGGAAACGAAGAAATGAAAAGAAATACATGTCCTATGTTAGAAAAATAAAAAAAGAAATAGATGTCCGTGGTAAAGTCAACTAACTTACGATTTGAGAGTTGCTTTTATCACCCCTTGTTTTTTTATGTTTTGTTTGCGAGTTTGGAGGGGGAAGGAAGAGGAGCTGTTTGGAACAAAATGAAGGAGTAAATAGATGACATCGAGAGGAGATGATTTTGGAGGTTCAATTTTCTTCATGGTAAAAAATCCTCCTTATTTGGAGAACTCGGAAATTGTATTGAATGAGGGATTTGGGGGGTTTCGAAAGGTTTAGATGAATTCTTCATATTTAATTATAATATTCTATTCGAGTCATGCTAAGTGATGCCCCGGGCACTGGTTAAGCAATTAAAAATAGAAAGAAAAAACAAAGTTAGCATTTCCCTATTCTTAAAATTAAAAGCATATTAATCATACACATTTATTGATCATTCTCTAAAAATCTTACTCATTCAAAAAATGTGAAATATTTTATAATTTTTCTCTATATTTTCAACCCCCTAAAGTCTTCCCCTCCTCTCCTCTCCACTTCAAACTGTCAAACAAAACCTTAAAGATTATTCATGTTTAAAAGATCATTTTAGACATAAAAAGAAAACATGTTTTGTCTGAATTGAATCATTCAAATGCGAGAAGGGTTAGCATACCAACATGTTTTTTTATGGTAAAATATTTAGTGTTAATTTTTTTTTTTGAGCAGCTTTAAAGTTAATTTATTAAAAATAACTGTTTGAAAAATTCTTTAGGATAAATTTTGATAGGACATATTACCATTTTATAACCTTCATTTTTTTATTTCTTATAAAAAAAATAAGGTGAATTCTAGCCGCTAGACTACTTGACCAAAAAAAAAAATACATTTGTTCAATTTCTTAATTTTTTTAACGACCAACAAGTCCTTTCATTTGTAGCCCAACCTAAAATAAGTGGACTGAAAATGTCAGTCCAATGAGCTTTTTCAACATACTTGTTGAAGGAAATTGCCCTTTGCACCCCTCACGTTTGCTCAAAAACCCCTAAATTTATCTAACTTTCAATGACATAAACATATCAGAAGATACGTTTTGATCTGATTTTTTATACTGGAAGCTATCTTTTGATCGGTCTTTTTTAGGGATTGAACAATCTGGGGGCTTCTAACGAAACCTTTTTGCTGAAATGGGTGATGAGAAGATGTGGGTTTCAGGAAAAAAGAAAATTACAATAAAGAATGTGAGAACTAAGGACTCCTGAGGGCTGAGACTACGGCAAATTTTTTGAAGGAGAAGGGAGGTGAGTTACAAAGTGAGAAACCAATAAAGATTGGGAGAACAAAGTCACCACCACTAAAGGACAAATCTACATCTTTTTTTTATGAACGGATAAAACCTACTTAAAATAAAACACACTAAATTTCAAAAATTTCCTAAAGCGCTTAAGAATTATGTTCCACAGGTATAATAAATTTAGGCTAGTAAGTGGGGGTCGATGTGTAAAGAGAGCCCTATCTCCCGAAGCGAAGGAGGGATGTGATTGCTACAGGACAAGGACATATACCTCTATATCTTTTGCTGTTGGTTGCCAAGCTTCAATGAAGCTTTATTATGTCTAGTCTAACAAAAACTTTCCTCCCCATGTCATCTAGACACATCAATGTTATTATATATGCACGTTTTCAAACTCTCTTGAGTCTTGTCTCGGTTAAGACTATTTAATTGTGCACCCTTTTAGAACTTTACAGATCCCTCCATTTGAACATGGGTTCAATCACTGACGAGGCATATATGTATAGTAAGTACTATAGCCAATGTCTTTTATGCTCATCAATTCCGAAAGAACAAGGTTTTTTTTTTTTGTACGCAACTCAGAAAGAACAAATTAAGAATATATATCACGTCAAAATTAAGAATATACTTCCATCGTCGTAAAATATAAGAAAAAATTGGTCGACCAAAGTTAATGTATTTGGTTCAAAATTTATACTAAATATATCAACTTATGTTGACTCCTTTTAACTTACATTTTTATACGAAGGGAATATATGATATACCAAATATATCAACTTATGTTGACTTCACGAAAACATCACGAATTAATGAAATTGGAGGCCTAACTCATCCTTAAAAACCGGTTCATAAGGTGGGAATTGCCTCCTCTATATAAACTTTTATCAAGAGTCTTATCTATCTGACGTGGGACATAGGTTTTTCCCAATACACCCCGTCATGCCCAGCACTCTTTAGGCTTTGGTGTGTGAATCGACCGTCACGCCCAGCAGCACTCTTTGGGATTGGTGCGTGAATTGGTAAGTGGCCCTTGAAATCGACAGGCTCTGATACCGTAATGAAATCAGAGGCCTAACTCATCCTTAAAAACCGGTTCATATAAACTCTTATGAATTCGACAAGAGCATTAGGCAATCACTCCAGTAGCTCGAAGCATTTTTATATTTACTAGCAGCCATGATTTCTGCTCATCAAAGATCCGACACTCAAAAAGGATTTGCGATTGGTTTGGGATAAAATAATTTGCTGTAAATAGCATCACTCCATATCATAAGGTCTTAGTTCTGATCTGTTGGATAAATTATTTGTTTTTTTGATAATTCTGTCGGATAAATTTTACGACCATTCTAAATTTGTTCTTTAATTCTCACCGTGTGGGTTTCAGTTTTGACATCTATAGCACAAAATTAAGTTTAGAATTATTCGATTTGATTCAATTGATAATTTGAATAGTGTTAGAGTGGCACTTTCAAATGATAAGTTCAATACCATGCAGAAGTACACATATACTTTGGGGGGAACTAGCATAGTATAGTTACTCCTGTTTCTATGTATCATCAGGTCGTGTATATAATATGTAAATGATTTTGAGTAATTATTCAATAAATTTAATATTAAATTAAATTGATAGTTATTTTATGTGTAATGAAATATGTTTAGCCATGTACCAAAAAAAAAATATTGTTTAGCCATCTGGCCCACCTCATTATGTATTATAAACTCGCAACTACGTTTAGAAAGCGTATGTGTTCTGGTAAATTAAATATTTACCATTAAAATCAGCACATTTAATTATTTCTTTAACAAGCGTGTAAAACACACATATTTTAAGTTGAAGAGTGGGAAAAAAATTCTCGCTTCAAATAGGCCAAAAAATGAATCGAACTTTGTTGAGCTCGACTCGATAAGAATTAACACAGCTCAAAACTAGACTCGGATTCGTTTAAATTCTTCTCTTTAGTTTGAACTCAACTTTATAAGAATTAACTCAGTTTTAAACTCGACTAGAGTGAAATTCTTAAACAACTTAGCTCGACTCGATAGAAAAAAATAATTCAAAACTCAAAAGTTAAAATTTGACTAAAGTGAAGTCATCAAAATTTGAGCTAGTGAGAACAGATTACATTAAATGATTAATAATGTTATGTAACCTCAACTTCAAATCTACCAAACTTCCTCACAAGTTGATGTTTATGTTGCTAGATTCTTCTCTACTTTCCACTAATGTATCTGTGAAAGCTTATGTAGAACTACTGCATATGTTACTAGGTGATTAATCCTAGTATTTTTTTGAAAGGTTTTAGAAATATGCTATTAGGCAATCCATTTTTCAGAAACGTAAAAAATTGCATATGCTTATTTGCTTTTTAAAATATTCGATTCAAGAAATATTAGAAGTTTTCAAAACAAACTCAACATAAATCACTTCTTGAATATATAAGATTAATTATATAAACTTAAACAATAATTTTTTTTAAAATATTATATATAATTGAGTCAGTTTATGAACCAAACAAGTCGAACTATATGGAACTCATGTTGGACTCATTTAGCTTAAGTTATAATTTGTTTGATTTATGAACGGTGACAGATCTAAAAATTTTAAAAAACGAGGCACCATATACTTTGGTTTATGAACGGTGACATATCTAAATTTTTTGAAATATGGAACACCATAGACCAAGAGAGAAAGATTGTGCAAGTGTGAGTCATTTGATCAAAATATCAACTATTACTGTATTATACTATTAAAATAACAAAATATAAATAGTTTGTGTAGGCATAAGCCCACAAAAGCTAACACATACATTTGTCCCTGTTTATCAATCAAGTAATTAAATGAGTTGATTATCAAATCGAATCTCAAACCCTATTCGAATTGACTCGATTCATTGTTAACCTTATCTATTAAACAAGTTATAATTTGAAAGAGGGGAGAGTTATAATGAAACCTTAAGGAGTAGTGTTTTTTTTTAGTGATGTGAATGCAAGGAGTAGTTTTTTGAGAGAAAGGAGTAGTCATTGACCCAGAAAATAGTACAATGGTACTACTATAGTATGAATTCAAAAAAATAATAAAAAATGCAATTATCCATCCGTTCCTGGTGAAACGCATTGCTCTGTTGCAACATGTGTTCTGTCCATTCTCTCTCTCTTTCAAGTTACTTATTAATAAACTTTCATTTCAACCCTCCCACTCCACATTGACTCAACAAACTCTCTTCTCTCTATTCTCTCTCCTCTAACTTCCACACACGCACGCACCTTCTTTCCTCATGCAGCCTTGTAGCAGAGAAATGCAATCTCTTAACTCTCTCTTCAACTCTTCTTCTTCTTCTGAAATTCCCATTCCTCTCCAAAATCAGATCCAAATTAACAACAACAACAATAACAACGACGCATTCAACCACCATCACGACGATTTTCTCAAACAAATCCTCTCCACTAATCTTCCTCCTTCCTGGAACACTCTCGACCCTAACAACAAACCCTTATTATGGGACCCCAATTCCGATGAAAATGTCACTTTCCCTAATTACGATGAACAACACAACAATCTTGCCTCCAAGTTTCGTAACCACCAGATCACTGACAAAACGGCCGCCGCTCTCATGCTTCTCACCGCCGATTCTGGAGGTCTTCTCCACATGCCTGCTGACTTTGACTCCTCCCAAAACGACGTCGTTAACACCTCCTCCGTGAGTATATTCATATTTTCTCACTCCGTTAACTAATTAACAACGTTATCGTTTTTATCACTGAATATTTTAATATTGTTAGCTTTTACAGGCTGCTGGTGACGCTTCCGTTCAAGCTCTCTTCAACGGTTTCTCTGGATCTCTCCATGGTGTCGCTCAACCTCACCATTTTCAACCTCCTCAGGTTCTATTATTTTCTTTTCCTAATTTTTCATACATATTTTTTATGTGTATTTAAAATTGATTTGATTTATTTCTTTTTTGGGAATTTGAACGATAGGGGCAGAGTTTTGGAAGTGGTTCCGTGAGTGCAACGAACCAAGCTCCGGCAAGTGGAGCTCCGGCTCAGCCGAGGCAGAAGGTTAGGGCAAGGAGAGGTCAAGCCACCGACCCACACAGCATCGCCGAAAGGGTATGTATCTCGCTATAACGTGTTTGGCTGTGAATAAAATTGGGTACAATAAATAACACTTAAGTTGTCATTTTCAGTGTAGCAATTAATATACTTATGAAAACGCCAAAACGTGCAATTTTTTCAGAGAAAATGCGGTTGTTTGTCAGTGGCTAACAGAATATAAACCTTATTTGGGAGGGCCTACGCCTACCATCATTCTGTTTCTGTTTTAAAAATCGCTTTCTTTTGTTTCCTTTTGGATCAATCATCAACGTGGAAGGGTAACTGTATAATGGACAATGGTAATTTGGTAATTTTGTTTTTATGTATGGCAGTTACGGAGGGAAAGAATTGCTGAGAGGATGAAAGCTTTGCAGGAACTTGTTCCTAATGCAAACAAGGTAACAGTGAGACTCAATTTAATACTCAATTTAATATTTTGTTGATTATCATGAGTAAGAGTGATTTTCAATTTCAATCATCATGTTATATTCTGTACTTAACAAAAAAATGTTTCATGCATGTCCAATTTTCTCATGTGATTAATTTAGTTGACTATATGATTAATCTGGATCATGTTAAAATTTGTGAAATTGTAGTTGATCATGTAACTCAATTAACCACAATTTTAAACTAAATTAAATTTAATATCTACTCGATTGAATTAACCACAACTCTAAACGGTATATACCAAAAAACGAGTGTATGAAAATCTTTATAACTCTTTAGTTAGATAGTGAATACTCTATTTGATCTCCGACAATTTTTTGAGCATAATTTAGTGTCTGACAAAAATATCAAATAGCCTATGATATTTTCAATTTGTAGACCAATTAACTATTCTGTTATAATGAGTCAAACTAATTTTTTTCATTGTATGAAAATATTATAGATTAATTTGATATTATTTTTTGTAAAGAAGTAAATTGGGTCCAAAAAAATTGAGAGATCAATTTAAGTATTTTCTCTTAATTGATGAATACGGTTCATTACTTGTAAGCACACCACTTTCAATCTAGTGTGGCGGTGATATACTTTCATCTGTGTGTTTACATGTCCACTTGTTTTAGTCGATTGAGCTTATTTTTTTATCATAAAATTTATTGCCTCAATAATTTTCTCAAGATGTGGTTATTAGTTAATTAATTTAAAATATAAGACACTTATAAACATAATGTAATGGGTGTATCTATCCATGTTGAAATTTTAATTATTTGTTTGGTCTGTGGATCGACAGACAGACAAGGCTTCCATGCTGGATGAGATCATCGATTATGTGAAGTTCCTACAAGTCCAAGTCAAAGTGAGATTCCCCTCTTTTTCTTCAATATACTTCTGGGAAATTTACAAAATACATTTTTCGCTTAAAATGTCTTCTATCTATCTATATCTATATAGAATAATTTCAACATTTTTTTTTTCCTTCTGTTGTTTCATGACTTACTAATGTTATTTCCGTTTCTCAAGTTAACTTATTCATGAACTCTTTGTTTGAAATAATTTTTGTTACCTGTTGCGTAATTGGATTTGCAGGTTTTGAGCATGAGCAGATTAGGTGGAGCAGGGGCTGTAGCTCCTCTTGTGGCTGATATGTCCTCCGAGGTAAATTTTCCACTTTCTTTCTGAATTTACCAAAGTTATTATTATTTACAGTAAAAAAGAAACTTTTCTCGTGGCTTTCTTGCTGCCATTGTTCTGATCGCTTGTTTCTTCCCAATTCAATGAAATAAAAAATAATAAAGCTCCTATTACAATTTATTTTTATCTTTCCCTACCATAAATTGAGAAAGCAAGAAATTGAGGGAAGTATTAAAAAACATGTTAGAATTTCCATAAGAAGAAATACTCAGCATCCACGAAATAATGTCGTAAACTAGAGAGAGATGAGTGAGTCTTCTCACAAAATGACACACCAACTTTATTTTTTGTTAGCTTTGTTTCATAGTATTAATCAATCAATTCTGAAATTCTCAATCACCACAAAACGACAACCCAAAAGTAGCACGCGTAGCTACTTTCTCAGATTCCACTCTCAACCCTTAACAGTGCCACGTGTTCTCTTTTCCTTGCAGGGTGTCAGTGACTGCGTCCAAACAAACGGCAACGGAGGGGTCCACCCACGAAACCCTAAAACGGCGTCGTCCTCCAACGAAAGCCTCACCATGACAGAGCATCAAGTGGCAAAGCTAATGGAAGAAGACATGGGATCTGCCATGCAATACTTACAAGGCAAAGGTCTTTGCCTCATGCCTATTTCTCTTGCTACTGCAATCTCTACTGCCACGTGTCACACCAGGAACCCTTTGATCAATGCTGCTAATAATAATAATAATAATAATATCAACGGTAGTTCTAACCCTATCACCGCATCTAACGGTGATGGGCCATCCTCTCCCGGAATGTCCGTTAACAGCATCGTCAAAGATGCTAACTCCGCTTCTAAGTCGTAGACGCCGTTTGTTTGGTTGACTTTTTCTCTCAACAGAGAAAGACATAAACAAAAGAGCAGCATCTAAGATGAAAACACAAAATGACGTGGAGTTTCTAAAGTCTTGGAAAATAATGCGTGGGACTCTTACGACGTCGTATTTACCTAGACTTTGCCAGATGCTAACTTTCGTATTAATTTCAGCCTTACCATTTTCTATAGGTCTTATTTTTGTTGTAATTTTCTTTATTTTTTGTCATGACTTTCCTTTGGTGCACTCTTAAATTTTACTAGTTTTTATTTCCCGTTTGGAAAATGTAACGGGTATGAAAAGAGATAAGTTTGTACGAGAAAATAGCATAATCATTATATTGACAAATGATTATTTTGTATTCTCTAGACAAATTTTATGTTTATTTATTTCTCATGCAATATTGCAATGTTCTTAAACACTCACTCGTAAGACTATGTTCTTATTTTCCATCAAATTTTTGTAATCATAGCGTTTGAAAGAATGATTTAAAGAATGTGTAATTAGGATGAAAACATGTTGAAAGCAAAAAAAAAAAAAAAGGTACTATGATAACAATACAACAAAACTCAATACGTCTTGTTTAAGTTTTATCTTTTTCACTTAGCTATCACTTTCCAGTATTTAGTGCTTGATTTGTCTCATTTTGTGTGTTACACTAAGTTATTTCACGCATATTAAAAGTTTTTTTTTAAGAAGAAATTATTGATAACGAAAAGAGAATAACAATTCTTGTAAAAAAAAAAACGAGAATAACAATTTATCAAATTGAATATTGGTATATTTCTCGTGAAAAAATATATTTGTTTATTCACTAGTTCAAAATGTAAATTGAAAATAGTGTTTCAAGAGTGATACATATGAAATTGGCCACGTTTCTCTAATATTAGATATGTATTGTTTTTTTACGGAAATGTACTATGAATTATAATAATTAACGTGGTGTTTTGTATTCTTAATGATTTTTTTTTTATATTATCTTGTTAGGTAAGTTAACATATGGAATGATGTGACTATTCAAAAATAGATGATACAAACATAATATTAATAATATATTAAGGCTATGGTTATCATTATCAAGACGATTTTTTTAGTTCTATCGAATGATAAAAAAGAGACGAATTTTTTAGTTTAAAGCTAATAGCTTATATTTATATGATCAAAATAGATTTTGACAACAATTTTTACTCACAAAATTATAACTTAGCTGATAAACTTATGTTAAGAACGAATTATTAAAATATATTTAAATTCAAATCTTCACATGAATTTTGATTTGAACGGATCAAGAAGATTGTTCGAGCTTGAACAACATTTTGTCTAGTCAGTACGAGAGCAAATAGTGAGTGGATTTTGGTGGAAAGAATTGTCTACCTTGCATTGTTTTGTGAAGGTTGGTAGCCATTGGAGACTAGTATAGGTGTCATATATTGGGGACGATTGATGCCCATCGCCGTCTGGATTTGGTTTGCCTTTGGAAGACATTATTAGCCGTTGAGGTGTTACAAGTCGGAGATGATCCGAGACTGTTGAATGGTGAGCAAGGCCTTTGTAAAGCAGATCTTATATTAGTCTAGAACATATTATATTTTGTTAGAATTTATTTAACACTCGGCCAAATTCATTGGCTTGTTCCTAGAAAAAAAATCCTAAAGTTAAGAAAACGGAGATAAAGAAGAAAAAACAATAGCAAGAATATGCAATGTAAACATGTACTGGACCGTGATGATAGTGGGGAGCAACTAAATAAATAATCCGGTCGTGCGGAGAAAGAGATTAAATGCCCACGTTTGATTAGCATGGCAAATCATCAGTTTTAAGAATTTGTGGATCCCACGTTAGATTAGAAGAAGAAGTCTCTATAACGTGTGGTTTCATCATCGTGATATCATTCATTCCTCTCTCTCCCACGATCCTCCTCATACGAGTCATTCCCAACTCCTTTTTTATTGTTGATCAACATTCCTCATATATCCATGTCTTGGATTGGAACAGCAAGGTCATGACAAAAATATTTATTTTGATTCATACTTATAATTTAATTTAATAATGTGCTGTGGATTTTTTTTTTTTGTTTTTTAAAAAGAATGAAATAAAAATTGAGATTCATTGTAAATGCAGTTTACATAATAAAATATTGCGGAGACATTTGATATATTAGGATGAAAGTTCGATCATTCCATAATGGTAGTGTACATTATATTGAAAGGACGGTAAGCAAGAATAGTATATGAAAAACTTTCATAAGAGCATCCATAACAGTACTACATTAATAGAAACTCCTTAAATAGATCTCACATGTACACATAACTTAATTATAATTTTTTAATGAAAATACTTACTAAGGATTCAATAACTTCAATGACAATACACTAATAAAGATTCCAATAAAAAAATATTTAAATAGGTCTCATTGACTTTACATCATTATTATAAAAATAATTTATTTATTAAATTAGAAATTACCTCAATATTTAATTATAATCCTTAAATAAAAAATATTAAATATTTATTTATTTATTCGTATGAACTTAAATTTCTGCCACATTTTCTAATAATTTGAAAATACAAAAAATTAACATTACAAATTTTACATTCCATCGTTAAAAAATAATAATAATAATGCAAATTACATTTTATTTAAAATGATGACATATTTTATTAAAATATTATTTCTTTTGCAAGTGAGACCAGATAGTACATATTTTATTACTTCTTTTAAAAGTGGGATTCGTTAGTTGTCCGGGAGAGAGAGTCCTTATATAATTGTCTATTGCTTAATATAGACTCTTTTTTTTTCCTCCAATAGAAGGTCTTTAACGGGAAACGGTCCTTGTTAAATAAAGAACCCCCATTTGAGATGCTCTAATGCCTTATATCTAGCTAAGACATCAACAAAGTGTTGAGTACTTCACGGGGATTGTGATTCGTATGAACCTTCTAATTATTACCTTAAATGAAAGAGATAGTTCAGTTCAAAAAATAAGTGAATATGGAGTGATGTCTTTCTTAACGATGGTGTGTAAAAACCAATAAGCGAATATCAAGACAAACACCAAAAAGAATACCTCAAAATTCAGTATATAAATTATTACAGTGTGTTTCAACGTGGTAATTGAAAGATTTTGAAGAATTTAAAATTAATTTTATGCAATTCAAATGATTCAATTCAATTGCTTTCATCTCTAAAAAAATTGTTTGGATGAAGCAATAAAAAAAATTATTGTCATCATTTTTTAGCAGCTTTTATAAATTATATATTTTTTTGCCCAAATTTGAAAAATTTATAATTTTTTTATTGAGGGTCAGTTTATAATTTTTGGAAAATTTTAGGAGTAAATTTATAACTTCCAAAAAAGTTAGTGGTCAATTTGCAATTTTTTTGGAAACTCATTGGGGTCAATTTGAATTTTTGAAAAATGTGAGGACCAAAATACAACATTTGAAAAATTATAAAAATGAAGAAATTTGAAATTCTTACTTTTTAGATATCATTTGAAATTAACTGAATTTAATTTGAATAAAATATTTTGTAAATTTTCATCATTTTAAAAATTGTCTAAATTATCATCCAAACAATAGAATTCACTCAAAACATTATATTACCTCAAAATATTTCTCCATCCAAACGCATTCTTATTGATTACAATATAACAATAAAATCCTTTAATAAAATGGTCGAATCTCTAATAAGGGCAACACAAGAAGAAAGGTATCGAGTTATGAGATCCATTCACATTAACTTACGGTGTGTTTGTTTCAACATTTGAAATTTATTTTTCGGAATAACATTCATTGGAATATACAGATGTAAATTTTATTGCAAGATATTTAGAAAAAAGATGTTTGGTTAACATCATAATATTTCAAGAAACCTTAAAACTGGAGATTATAATAGGTAATTACACATGATTTTATTCTCATCTCTATGGGAACTTTATTCCCACCATTTTCTTTGGGAAATGTTTTCTATTCCTAGAAACATTTTATACCCTGGAATAAAATTTAGTAAACTTGTAACAAATATAGGCATGTATGTTTTTATGATTTTATTCCCAGGAATTAGGGATGGGAATAGGCCAGGCCGGCCTATAGGGGCCTACGGCCTAGCCTACGACAGGCTAGGCCAGGCCAGGCTTTTTTCTTAAACAAAGAAGGCCTAGGCTGTTTTAGAAGTCTATTTAGCTTAATAGGCCAGTCCACAAGCCATTCAAAAAGACTCTTAATCCTATTAGGCCGGCTTATTCAAGTAAATATGAATAATATTATTTATTATTATATTATATTTTGTACTTTGAATTAAAATAAAAATTTGTTAAGTAATTTAAGCTTATTAATATACATTAATTTTTTGTATATTTAAATGTATTATTATAAATTAGAATTGATATAATAGTTCGCTAGTCTGTTTAAACTTAAATCACATTTCATATTTAAAGATGTTCATATGAAATAGGCCTTTAAACAGACTAGCAGACCGTATCAGGCTTTTAGAAGGTCAGACTCAGGCCTAAAAAGTAAGCATATGACACACCGAAGGTCAGGCTTAGGCCTTAAAAAAAATTGGTAGGCCAGGCGCAGGCCTTGTAAAGCCTAGCTCGGCCTAGCCTATTCCCACCCTACCAGGAATCTACAATTATAACTTGAATCAACATCTTTTTTATTGATATGTACTCTATTCATAAAAGTTACTGAATTTCATGAATTTCATTTTCTAAGAGTTTCTATTTGTTTATTGTTTGTTTTGGTATGAGATATGTCTCTGTTAACCGTAATTTGATTTTACGTAGTGAGAGGTTAGTGTAAATTCAGTTTACGTATGTATATAAGAGGTTAAGGTAAACTCAGTTTACGTATGTATATGAGAAGTTAATGTAAATTCAGTTTACGTATGTATATAAGAGGTTAGTGTAAACTCAGTTTACGTATGTATATAAGAGGTTAGTGTAAATTCAGTTTACTTAGTTAATGTAAATTCAGTTTACGTATGTATGTAACGGGTTAGTGTAAGCTCAGTTTACGTAGTTAAATGGTATATTAGTCATTATGGGGTGTAATTTGGGTTTTTTTGGGGTCTGAGTAGTATTTTTCTAAAAAAACTGCATATCTCTTTAGCATGTGTTTTTAATGTATTAAAATTGATGAATATATTTTCTGTCTTAAAATATAATATATGTATCTGTTCACTTCATAAATCATTTTCACCGTGAACTTATTTAAAGAAAGTTTTTGTTTAACTAAAATGCCTTTTCACTTTCTAATTTTAACATGTGTTTTCAATGTATTAAAATTGGTGATGAATATATTTTCTGTCTTAAAGTATAATATACTTATAAATCATTTTCACCGTGAACTTATTTAAAGAAATTTTTTGTTTAACTAAAATGCCTTTTCACTTTCTAAATAAGTATTTTTTTTTAAACGAAGAATATATATCACATAACAAATGTTTAATTTATTTTGTCCATGCAATGATAAATGTTAATTATTATCATTTTAATATTATCTTAAATTAATTTTGCGAACATCACTCATCTCTTTTTTAGAGGTTGTTTGCATCACTCCTATCTTGTATATATAGGGAGGGAGGGGGA
>Ga0315915_1003400_pt1 | contig 20206 bp, 7 predicted proteins | sample MpolbnodulesMG_FD_207738 | JGI IMG/M metagenome (GOLD analysis project Ga0315915, IMG submission 207738) | Medicago polymorpha root nodule microbial communities from Los Angeles, California, United States - branched nodules | ecosystem: Host-associated > Plants > Roots > Nodule | place: USA... | reverse complement strand
AAAGGCTTGGTCATATAAATAAAAGGCTTGTGTCTTAATATTACATGCACCAATAGTTAGTGGGTTTTGCTATAGGTAAGCATTACTTCTACTATTCAAAATTTGTAATTATCAATTACATTATACAATTTCTTTCTTTCTATATTTGATACATCTATAATTTTAAACACTTATAAGAGTGGAGAAGTCCTTTTACTCATTGTTTTTCTTTATTTTACTTGATTACTTGTTGTGTTTGGAAACCATTGACAATGGTGATTCTAATCCTCCATCACTAAAAAGGACTTCATTCATGGAAGGTATATAATTACGATAGAGAAAAAGAAAGGAGTCTTTGACGTAGAAGCTAGTGCCCAAATGTATGTATGTATGTATGAGCTAGCGCGGAACGTGATTATTGTAGGGCAGTAGCTTGCGATTGTTCAATGTTCACCCTCAGTGGAGAAAATATGGTCGAGGCTCATAGTGTGAAGGGGCATTAGATGTTAATGAGGCAAAGAGTATTGTCCCGCTCTCCGTCCCCATCCCTGCCTCCCAAATTCTCCCCACCCTCGTCCTAGTTCCGTGCCTCGGGGAGTTTTTCTCTCCTTCCTCGTCCCAACGGATCCCCAAAGTCCGCGAAAGGACCCCATCAACATAAAAAGGTAAAATACTTTCTATCATTTTCAATCAAATGGATTAAAAATTAAAATACAAGTATAAAACACAAAGTCATTATTGTGAGTTTTTTGACAACGATAAACATCATATATACAAGAATTTTATACACATGTTTTGTGAAGAAAATAATACAAAAATGAACATAATTTATATGTGTACATTTATGTGATATTTTGGTAAAATATTCAGGGACGAGGTCCCCATAGGATGGAGATATGATATCTGCCTTCATCCCGAAACTATCTTTAAGAGAACTTTCTCCCTCGTCTTCATCCCTGCGTGAATAAAATTGTTGCTTACCATAATGGGATAGTCCCCACGGGGATCTAGAGGTGTCAATAGAGCCCCAAATTTCAAAGCCCACTTAAAAAAGCCTTCATCAAACCCACTAGATTAAAGCCCCTTAATTGAACAAAATTATTTGGGGTTAAGCCCACTATAAAATCCACTTATTTGTGGGCCTAAGAAAAGCCTCATATTAATTATTTCAAAAAAAAGTTTTTTTTAGGTAAAAAAAAAACTTTTTTTCGATTAAAAAACTTTTTTTTCTGGTAATTTTTTTTTGCGGTAAAAAAAAATTTGGTAAAGAAAAAAGTTTTTACGTTTATAGAAATTTTGAGGCTTTGGGGCCTTTTGATTTTTTTAATTTGTGGGCTTGTATGAATGTAGGCATTTTAATCTTATGAATTTTCAAGCCCCCTAACTATGTGGGTTGAGGCCCAAACTTCAAGACCCCATAATATTAACACCTCTCCTTCTGTGTATTTGCATAATGAAATGCATGGCTGAAACAATTGAAATCAAATAGTGCATTCATCATTAGATAATAGTCATGTTAAGGAAACCAATAATAAATTTCGGTTTTAATTAATATCGGTTCATATAAGTAACATTTCTCATATCAAATATATTTTTTATGTATCATTATTTAGATTCAGTATTGAATTGGGATTAAAACTTATTATTGAATTTTATCAATGATTTTTTTTTTTACTATTGTGGTGATACCTCATAGCTTGTTATTCTTTTTTGGATTTTCATAATATGATAGTGCTCACGTGACTCCAATTTGTAAAAACCAATTAAAGTCGCTTCAAAGAATAAATAAAAAGTGAATTAAATATTCATAATACCGGAAGGATTGCGTAAAGAATGAATTGGTTTTGATCATCATGTGTAATATAAGTTCATGAAGAACTATTTTTATTAATAATAAAGCTTCCCCTGAAGGATAACCTAAACTATGAATTTTATCATTGTTTATGAACATTTGAGATACGGTTCTAGAAGAACTAATGATATAGCATCAAACATTCATGAAAGATAAAATATAATTGTGATTTTTCTTTATTATTGTCGATAGAGATTTGTGGTTGAGTTCTTGAAGAACTATATCTTTATTCACAATTGAAATATGATATTTATTTGATCCTGGTATAAGTTATACCAAAAGAAATTATTTATGCCCCTTGAGATGTATATAGTTCTTGAAGAACTAAATATTTAATATCAAGCATCCTCGAAGGATAGTAAAAAATTATGATCTTCATATATATTTAGTTCTTCATGGGTGTCTACACAAAGCTTTCACCTTTTTCATCTTTGATCTTGTACTTTTATCTTATTTGAGAATGTAATGTAGTTCTCGAAGAACTAACTTGTTATTTTAAGGATCCTTGAAGGACCGCTCAAATAAAGAATTTTCTTGATCATTATTATGAAGATTTGGAATATAGTTTGTGAAGAACTAAATTTTAATATTAAATCATTCTTGAAGAATTGCAAAATTGTGATTTTATGTCTTTTGAATATGCTCCTGAAGTAGCAAAATTGAGAAAATAATATCAAGAATATTTTAAAAGATAAATCACATTTGTGATTGAACATAAGAGTAGTCATTGATTGAAATGATGAAGTCTCACTTGATAAATTAAACCTTATTTTTAGATTAAATCATCCATGCTATTTGTTTCGTATAATAGATGTATAATCGATGTTGTGTTTATGGTAAAATTATATTATTATGCTTTATGATTATGTACTTTACTATTTATGAGTTTGCACAAGACATAAAAATTATAGGTAATGTCATCTCTTTTACATGTTCGATACTTATAATTTGTGCTTCACAATTTTTTTTGGTAGAATGCTCCACATAATTGCTTTGCTAATGAAATTATAATTATTGCGGTTGTGAATGTGATGTTATTAAAGAAAAGATTAAGTTTAAGCATAATATATTGTTTTCAATTGAGAATCTTGTTAGTTGACAAAAGAACTATAAATGAATTTTGTATTATTGATTCCTTCTAAAAAATATGTCTGATATTTTGAGATCTCAAGCAAGTATTTTTCTTAGAACTTTGCCTCACTAAGGACCACATTAATTTTATGTATATTTTGTTGGATTTTGTTTGTGAATGAAAGATGTCTTTTGTAAAAGACTAAAAATGATGCTATAATTATTGAGACTCCAGAAGAGCAAATATATTATTACATGGAGGAACAAATTTACACATTAAGATTGCATTCTCATAAAATTTTATTGAGTTTTAAGATATCCATCTAAATGAATATCATATTGAAAGAAGAAAAAAATGGAGATGTTAAATATCTATATATTACGAGATATACTCTGAAGAAAATAAGCGTAGTAAAAAAAGGGAAAAGAAAAATTATCTCTGATTTATACTACACTTGTATTAGTGCAATGGAAGCTCATATTGTTGTAAACCTGAAGTTTACATATTATATTATTAGTGCAATGGAAGCACATATTATTGTAAACTAGAAGTTTACAAATCATTGGCAAGACCGGTTGGGTTATCCCGGATCTATTATGATGCAAAAACTAATTTGTGAGATTATTAGGTCAACAATTTGACTATGAGTTTATTTTCTGAACTTTTTAGAAAGCATTTGATAAGTATCATTCGTTAATTGAAATTAACATTGAACAGTTGGTAGCATATGCTCATAAAAATGGACTTGAAGATCCATTCTTTAGACGTCTAAAGTTGATTGTATGATTGGTACTTACGAGACCATGTCTTATAAACTCTAGTTTGGTTATGAAACCATGTCTTATAAACACTACTTTGGGAATCAATAATCTTGTATATTGAGATATTGATTTGCATCAAGCCAACAAATTATTATATATAAGTTTTCCCTTTAATCTATCATTGGTTTTAGGTTAACAAGTGGATTTTGGATATGTTGTGTATATCACAATTGCTCCAATCTAAGATAAATCTTGAAAGAATATTGGGAATATATATTTGATATGAATCTCCATCTATCATTAATTGTGTTGAGCCAACTTATTTACAGCCCAGTAGGCTGATTATCAATTGATGGATTAATTTTCCCAATATTAGGAGAGAGATAATAAGCAGCTAAAAATGTGAACCTGAAGTTCAAATAAATTATTTGAAAGAAAATATTATTGTCTCGTCTTGATCCTCAATATATAACTCGTTTGCAAAGGTAAATAAATCAAATATCAGCTGCTAATGCTCCAAACGAAATAGATTTCCATGTCGAATAATCTAATATTGCAAATGTGTCTCAATCATACGTGAAGCATGATAGATCAATCGGTTTCAAATGTTAAAATCCTTGAATAATAGAAGGAGCTTAAAGGAAAGATAACTCAAACAAGGATACAAAAACTCTAAAAGAGATTTATGACATAATTGATTTTTTCAATTCGAGAAGAATTGATCAGCTACCTAAAACTTATGAAATATTAGTAAATTATGTCATGAATGAAAGATCTCAATGAAATGAGATGAACTGAAGTAAAGTCAACGTCGACGTGTTTTTGGATATAATATAGGGCTATATGTGATAAGTAATAATGAGGATCGTGAATTCAAGTCTATTAAAGATTATAGAAAAAGAAAATAAAAGAGACAATTCCAGTGAAATCAAACTCACTTTGTAAAGCTGAATTTTTTGGACATGTAGTCCACACACTCGAAGATGTGAAGTTAATTAGATATGTATGCTTTTTCGCGCGAAAAGAGAATTCAAGACACATATTCACCTGAAGTGAATTCAAGAACTTTTTCATACTTGATTGAGTTCAGTAGCACATGAAAGACTCAAATTATATAAAAGATGTGCTACAATATATTTGTATGGCTCACTTGATAGTGATGATTATATTAAACTCCCTGAAAGATTTCATTTGTGTAAGTCATACTATCAAAGTTATTGAAAAGATGACATCTTTATCCATTTTAAGGATATGGAAATGAATTTCTTATAATCAATTTTATGATAATCGTATAAATATTATTAAAACTCCTGATGAGATTCTAAAATTTGTTATATAAAGGTTGATATGAACAAATCTAGTTGATTATGTAATAGAATGATTGTGATGTCACTTGATGTGAGTAAAGATCATGTCGTCAAGAAAATTATGAACAATTTGAATTGGTCAGATAGTGCAGCAAAGTCAAGCATATAATTTGTATCTTAAAGAAACAATAGTATCATCTGATCGTTTGAAAATGTTAGCAAGTGGAGAATACTTTTTATTAAAGATTATGATTTTATACATACAAGAAACTTGTGGTATTCTAATTTTAAAAGGAGGTTCTTTCAAACAACTCAATATGAAGATATCTCAAGAGCCGCTAATTTGGAGAAGAGTATGGAGATAAATCGTATCTTTATACACAGTCACCGCCAAGATTTTGAGTATCTACTATAAAAGATTATTTAAACTTCTTCGTTGTCTTTATGAGGGGGAGACAAAAATGTTTTTGCACTCTTTTTCCCTTAACCATGGTTTTATCCCACTGGGTTTTTCTGGTAAGGTTTTTAACGAGACATATTATGACACAAAAGGATGTTGTACTCATTTTCCTTCACTAAGATTTTTTCCCATTGAGTTTTTTCTTGGTAAGGTTTTAATTAGGCATATCCTTGATAGACATCTAAGAGGGAGTGTCACCAATATACCTATTAGTGGATGTCCACCCCTTAACCTTCCACATGGTTGCTTAATTTCTTTAACAAATTTTATTCTTATTAACCAATTGAATAATTCAATTTTTTAAATAATCGAATAAAATCATACAACAATTTGTGTCTGTCTTAACGATAGTCTATATATAAATGAAATGTAGATTTTATACGTGACTTTTTCCTTTGATTAGAAAACACTGTTAAAGAAACTTGCCTTTAATTTTAGGAAATTAAATTAAATTATACTACTACTATTATATAAATTTCTTTATAAGACAAAATTTTGAGTTATTCCATGGGAAATAGAGTTATAACAAAATGTTATATTGTCACCATCATTGAAAAAAATAAAAATGTATATTATATTTACAGTATTGGTGTTATTTGAAAAAAAAAATATGATTTGACAAAAATTTAATTGGTATATTTTCATTGTGTAAAATTAATTTACACGTGCATTTAATATGTGTTGCCACATTAATTAATAAATATGAAAATACATGAGTTGTCATATCTATTAATTGATATAACAACTTGGAAGTTTGTGTAATATATTAGTGGGTTAATATGTCTTTACCGCCGGTAATTTAGGTGAGTTTCGGTTTACCCCCTGTAAAAAAAAAGTTTAGATTCCAACCCTATAATATGAAGATTCTCCACAAAACACCCTGACCCCATCCAGACGCTGACGTGGCACGCCACTGTGAAATTATTTTTATTTTATTTTTTTTAAAACCTGACACGTGTGTAATGGACACTGACGTGGCATGCCACTATGTAATTATTTTAAAAACTGAAGATTTATTTTCAAAAATTTAAAAATAAGAAAAAAAATCAAATTTTTTAAAAAATAAAAAAATTCAGAAAACAATTAATATTTTTTTACCAAAAGATTCAAAAATTAGCTTATATTATTTTTTTCAAATATTTTTAAAATTTTAATTTAATTTAGATTTTTTAAATTTTTTTTCAAAAGTTTCAAAATACAGTAAGTTTAGAATTTTTTTTTTAATTTATATATAATTTTTTGGGAAATATATATATAAAGAAAACAACCACTTTCAACTCTTTTGGACTGGCTGTTTATTTTCAAAAATGACCTCAATTTTCAATACAAATAACACATGTAACAAATAGATAAGAATAAATTTAAATATTAAAAAAAATTCCCGATTTTTTTTATCCTCAATTTTTAAATATTAAAAAAATATTCTCAAACTTGTAACACATCGTAAAAAAAAATTTGGAATAAAATTATCGAAAAAAAATCTTAATTTTTCTAAAGTTTTAAATAAATTTGTATCCAGATTTTTAAAAATAAAAATATTATTCAGATTTTTTTTTGTTGAGAAAAGTTAAAAAACTTCTTTTTTGAAAAAAAAATCTGTTTTAATTTCGAAAAATATGTATTTCCAAATTTTCGAAAATAATTTGATTTTTATTTTCAAAATAAAAATTTTGAAAAATATATTTCAGAATTTTCGAAAATAATTTTAAAAATTGATGGAAAATTAAAAAAATTTGAAATATATATTTTTCGTAAATTATAAATTTTGGAATTTTCGAAAAATATATATATTTCAAAAATTTGGAAAATTTTTTTCGTAATAAAACAAAAACCCTGAATTTTTTTTTTTAACTTTTACAAATTTTATAATTTTTTTAAAAAAATGAAAAACAAAATTAATTATACAGTCAGCATGCCACATAATCATATATGCACAGTTAACATGCCACTCAGCTCGCCACGTCAGCTATTTTGCACAGTGACATAGGTCAGGGGCTAAAATCAAAGAATCTTATTTTATAGAGTTGAAATCTAAACTTTTTTTTTACAGGTGGTAAACCGGAACTCGCCCAAATTACAGGGGTAAAAACATAATAACCCTATATTAGTAATTGTACATTAACATATCATACTAATTAAACTATTTGTTACAGTTGAAAGTCATGAACGTCTATACACATGATTTGATAATTTTTTTTTATAATTTACGGGCATTACTACAATAAAAAAATGGACAAACGAAGTAGTATTTGTAATATGTTACTCTTGAGTATATTATTTACACCATCCGATCACTATTATAAGCAAAATTTCACTTTTTAGTTTCATTCAATAAATGATATATGTGATCTATTTAATGGACCACATACATCATTTTTTTTATTGAAAACTCGATATCCGTTCCAAGAACCGACTAATCCGAAGGGACCAATCTCACCGCCCACTTGCGGAGGCCCCATTTAAAGTCAGAGCAAGCTCTGTATGGACTTAGCCCACCGAAATTGGCACCAGAGAGAATCGAACATGAGACCTTTGGAGGAGCAAACTCCAAGATCACAAGTCAATCACTAGACCAATCCCAAAGGAATCACATACATCATTTATTGGATGAATTTAAAAGGTAGATTTTTGCTTATAATAGTGACGTGTATATAATAAATGATCTATCGTTGTAGCAAATTAATTAAAAAGAAAAAAATGTTGTTTGTTGCAAAAAGAGATAAGCATTCAAATAACGATAAAGTTTTGCTGGTTCAGTAGAATAAAAAGTATTTCTTAAAATTGATTATATTATTTGTTCTGGACTCGCCAAATAACCATGTTGGACACCTACAAGGACCAAACACGTCTTTGTCCAAAAAGCCTCTATCGAGCATAGGTTCAACTGAAAATTGCTTTTCTAACTTTCAAAAGTTCCTGATAACACATGGAAATGTCTATAATACCTCCAACGATAGTTAACTATCGCTGACTTATAACTAGAAAATCGACGGTAATTGACTACCGTTGGTTTTTTGTTGTTGTCATTTCCATGTGTTATGAGGAATTTTTGGAAGTCACAAGAGCAAGCATCAGTTTAATTACACGAAGGCTCAAATCCAGCGTACATCACACCTCCAACAAGGGTTATCCCCAATTATGAAAACGGTCAAAAACTTAAGATTTCCTAGGATATGTAATGCTTCCGACCATTAAAGCTCACCAACGTTTGATAGTTATGATGACATCTCGTCATTACATAATTTTATATGTAATTTGATCACAATTTGGAGTTCACAAGACAACTTATGCAACAAGAAAAGTAGAAAACCGAAGAAAGATGCAAAGAAGCAAAACGTGTCACGATTGGTTGAAAACGTGACACGATTTGAGATGACCAAAACATGCTCTCGACATTGAAGAAAACGTGTCACGATGGCCAATTCGCGACATGATTTGAAAAAACCTTAATTTTAGCTTTTTGTTATGTGAAGGAAACGTGTCACGATTTACTTGAAACGTGACACGATTTTAGGCAAAATTTTGTGCCTATTTAAGCTGAAGTCTATTCTGAAGACAAGGGTTACGACTTGAGAAGAGCAAAGTGCGATTTTGAGACTACAAGACGGCTAGGAGGGTGATTTCTTCATCCTTTTACCTGTTCATGTATGTATTGATTCCTATATTGATTATGCTATTTGTAAACTCAATTATAAGTAGCTAAATCTCTTAGAGATTAGGTCTGAGATGATTCTTTTTAACCCTAATTGATCCATGTTGCTGTGAAACTCTATTTATTGTGAATGACAATCTAGTTTTTATTCAATTCAATTGTTCTTAATGCTTTTTATATCCTGATCAAATATAAACATGATTTAGTGAGAACGAATGACTACTGACCATAGCTTTTGACTTAGACCTAATTGAATTGTTCTAATAAACATGGTTAGTCTAGGAATGGATAATCGTTTGTTAGTGATATTAGGTTAACGTGCTTAAGCCTTCAAAGATTATTAGACCACCTAAGGAATTAGGTGTTGTAGTTTAAGAAGAGGGTCCTAACTCAAGAGATTGATTAGGGCTATTTTGTTAATTATCGTGGAACTAGAGATTCATTCATAAGAATAAGTGCAGTATACCAATTAGGGGAACATAGATGATTCGAAATACCTGATCTCATCTCTCTCTCTCTCATTCTTAAAACCAATCTTTATTTTCTGTCGTTACTTTTATGCAATCAAACCAATCAACTGCCTAGTGGCAAATCGAAATAACCTTTTTTACATCCTAATTAATAACGTACTAGAATTGTTGAGATTAAAAACAGTCCTTGCGGAAACTATAATTTTTACTACTTCGATAGTTTTTGGAACACTTGCCAATTGTCTATCAAGTTATCAAATTCCTTTATTCTTAATAGCCTTCCATTGGCTACATCAAATGTTACTTAAATGATAGTATAAAAAGATCATTGGGCCACAATTCAAAGTACACAACTTCTATCATTTCAATACTTTTCACTTTTGCTCTCTTACTTAGTTGACCGTTACGGTGTTTACAAGTACTCTCAACTCGCATCTTGACGATACAGACATTATCATCATTATGATGGCTCTACATCATTATTTAAGTTAGTTATATATGAACACTTTACTAAGTATTGTCCGTGTGTACACACTACCGTTGAAGAAGGAGCCATTGGCAAGTAACTCTAAGCCACTTGTTTGAAGTTTGAAGTTACATTGGCCTTGGGAGTAAAAAATTGCATCGGAGTATATTCTTCATTCTTGAATAACTCGTATCCACGTGAGGTGAGTCTTTGAGCAGCGTGCTTTGAGTGCGAATAGAAAGGAAGCGCACACGATGTACCAACACGCCTCCCGCCCTAACACACGCCCTCCTCAACGCCGGATATTGGAACTTGCGTATCAATTTAGATAGATCCGATGATGTTTTATAGGATGAAAAACAAGTAAAGAACCACTTTAGTTCTAGAAAGTCACTCACAGTGTCATATTAATCCAAAGAAATTTTGACAAACCACACGCTTATGTAGCACTCGAGTTGACAATTCTTCAACCCATTTTATTGTCCACAACAGCAAAAGGACTAAAGTAAGAATAAATCAAAACTTAATCATTTTCTCAACCACCTTCAGGTTGACAGGACCAAAATCTTAATCTGAACTGTTTCTCTCAAAACATAAGTAAATGATTCGTAACAAACTCATAATTCACAATGTTGGATCTCAATTATGTGTACGCTTTTGACAACTACACTCTTCTTCTCTCCACAACTCAAATTGAAAGTTGCGAGATTTTATTCTTTCGACGTAGTTGTAAATAAAGGTTTTACAACTTGAGAATTTACTTCAACTCGTTTTATTCATATAAACTCGACTCATAAACTCCTATAAATTTAGTTAGAATTAAAATTATATAAAATCTATAATGTCTAAATCAATTTAAATGATACGAATTGCGATTCTTTTAACATATTATGAGAATTGGAGGGTCATTTTGAACAAACGGAAAGAGATGAAGAGACTTAAAAAAAAATTGACTCCGAAGTAGACTTAATTAAACATCTAAAATCTTGATAGATAAAAATAGCTCGAAAAGAAATTAAAGGAATCAAAATTGCAAATAACATAAATTAGACGGACTAAAATTGCAATTAAGTTTAACATGAACGTAATTTGAATTAGTTTAATGATGTTGAAATTTTGAAATATGTTCATCTTCAATTCACGATTTAAGTGACTAATTTAGTTTCTTAAAAAAATCAAATTAATGTGAACGTAACAATACCGAGACATGTGCTTCCTAAACACATAAATACAAAGACATGTGTCCCATAGCTTATGAGAAATACCATGCAAGACATGATAACAAAATCTTTACAGATATTTAATCAAATTTCATGATATGAATGTGTTTGGACATAACAAGACATTACAATTTTATTTAAAAGTTAAAATATTTTAAAGTTTAATCCTTACAAAATTACAAGCTTTTAAGTTTAATCCTTACAAAAAATTTATTCAATTCTAATTGCTTATTGCATTTAATATGTAGAACCTATTTTGAAGGACTACAAATATTCATTTTTATTAAAAATATTTTAAAATAGAGATTTTTCTTACAAACTTCGATATTATAGAGGACTAAAATTACTATTAAAATTTAATAGAGACTAAACTTAAAAACTCATGATTTTGTAATGACTATTAAACATATTTAACACTATTTTTAATAAAAGATTATCCAAATTACAATATACCCTTAACCCATCGTTATATACATTGGTAAAAAAATAAAATATCAACAATAATGATGCGAGGTTGGTGGAAGGGAGGGGTGACTTTGAAAGAAAAAAAAGTAAGTAGAACAAATAGATGACTTTAGAAGGGGGAGGGGTTTGAAAGGTAAAAAAAAAAAATTAGTACAAATTTTTTCTAGTTTTGAGGACTAAAAAATTGTATTGGAGTTGAAGATTTTGGAGGGTTTACATAAATTCTTCAAATTCAATCTATATTATAATATTCTTAAAATAAAAAATATATTAATTATAAACATTAATTTATCATTTTCTAAAAAAATATTCTTCCAAAAAATGTGAAAGGTTTCTTCCTTGTAAAAATATTCTTTCAAAAAATGCGAAAGATTTCTTCATTTTCCATTATATTTTCCACTACCCAAAATCCTCCCCTCCAAACTCTCAAACAAAATCTAAGAGACTCACATCATTGAATAATGCTACACATAAATTTATAACAGGGAACAATTCACATTACAAGCTAGTTAAGTAAAAATTGAGTTAAATCTATTTCAAATTTTAAAATAGTATTAGAATAACATAAAATTCGTTGAACATTGAGCCAATTATAATCTTTATCATCTTAATAACAATAAGAAAAGCCACATCTACTATGAAACAAATGGAACATTTTATTCTCGGCATTCAGCAACACCACGTACCTTTAACCCCATTTGCACGCAATGGACTTTCTATTTACCTTTTAAGAAGGATAATTAAAAATACACCTTTGAATTTACATGGATAAGTCTAATAGAATGGACTAAACTCACAACGTAGCAAATTAAAGTTGATAAATCTTACTAATTAGTGGTTAGGTTAGTAATTTCTCTTTCACCCTATATTAGTAATATCTTCTAATACATCATAATTTTTTACATGCTTGGTCCATTCTATGTATAGTGATTTGTTTAAAACATCCACGATGAAGTTTATCATTTTCGGTGTTTAAGCGAATTTTTTATATGCGCATCAATTATTTTGTAGTTTTTTAATGTTATTACTCACTCCTTTTTGTATTTATAAATTTATATATTAAATTGACCAACGACTACAATTTTAATTAATACCATTTTGGTGACTCACTCTATCCAAATATCTTAAAATTTACCCTACCAGCCTACCCCAAAAACCTCTATCTCATCCCATGCATGCACGGCTATTTATACCTAGCTTTCTCACCTCTCCTTCAACATCAATCCTCCCAGTCCCATCTTTCTTTTGCATATTCTTCCATAGCCTTTGTGTTTTTTCATTCCTTGGCTTCACATAATGGGTTTACCTCCATCCTCATTATTAGAAACAAATTGGTGGATGTTTACACTTCCACCCATAGCAGTTAACAATCTCCTCTTGGTAATCCTACTTGCACTATTTTCCATTGCATTTCTAACATGGACTATCCCAAAAGGAGGTATAGCTTGGAGAAATAAAAGAAACCAAATGGGTCAAATCCCTATACAAGGACCAAAAGGACTCCCAATATTTGGCATGTTATTCACCTTAAACCATAACCTACCTCACCGTACACTTGCATCCATAGCTTCAACCCTATCATCCACAAAACAACTCATGGCCTTTAGCTTAGGCTCAACCCCTGCAGTTATCACCTCAAACCCTCACATAGCACGTGAAATATTGAACTCGCCACATTTTTCAAACCGTCCCATTAAACAATCGGCTAAAAGCCTAATGTTCAGTCGTGCCATTGGTTTTGCACCAAACGGCACATACTGGCGTTTGCTACGTAAAGTTGCATCAACTAACCTTTTCTCTCCACGACGCATTATAGCCCACGAAGCTGGTCGTAGGCTAGATTGTGCCGTCATGTTAAGCTCCATATCTAATGAACAATCCGAACATGGATTTGTTTGTCTAAGAAAGCACCTTCAAGATGCAGCTCTCAATAACGTAATGGGCACTGTTTTTGGAAAAAGATTATACAACCAAGAACAGTGTCACGTTAAAGAGCTGCGTGAGATGGTGCAAGAAGGATTTGAGCTTTTAGGAGCTTTCAATTGGTCTGATTATGTGCCTTGGATTAGCTTCTTTTATGATCCTTATCGAATTCGCGAACGATGCTTGGCACTTGCTCCCCGTGTTAAGAAATTTGTTAAGAAGATTTTGGATGAACATCGAACTGCTCCTTCTAAGATGCTTTGCGATGACTCTGACTTTGTAGATGTTCTACTCTCTCTTAAAGGGGATGAGAAGCTCCAAGAGGACGACATCATTGCCATTCTATGGGTTTGTGTGCTTTTATATTATATCAATTCCTTTTTAACAATAGATGATTATTATACCTCATCTTATCAATTATTTTACCATTACAATAATATATAAAAAAGAGTGAATAGGTGAAGGTTTCAATAAAACATATCAGTACGATTAAAATCTTTCAACATATGAAAACAAGTTTATGGTTTGTACAAAATAGTAGTAATATTAGGCACAAATATAATACGAGCAATGATACATAGACATACTTAGGTGACATACACCCTTATATCTCCACATAGAAATGCAACAAGTGGCTCTCTCTCTCAATCATCACTCAACACGTGTCATGTTTAGGTTGGTTGTGAAAAGGGTGGTACAATGTATGTATAGAAAAAGGGTGTTCATGTATCTTTATTCAATAGAAAAAGGAGTGAGTATAACTTAATGTTTGACTATGAATATCTTAATACGTATGTATATACCTAGGTGAGAGAAAAAGGCCAGAGAATGTCATGCAGTTCAATGAGAAAGATTTTTCTTTCTCAAGTCAAATATATTTTCATCATGAGTGGAGAACAAAATGGAGACAAATACGAAAAACACGTGACTTCAAATCCTATATGATAGTCATGGGTTTTAGTGTTTTTGAAACGCACGATTTGTTTGCATGTATCAAGATGTGTTTGTTTCTCAACTTGCATATTAATTATAAATAGTTCATTGATTTTAAAAGGGTAAAATTATACACCAATCAAATCATAGCTTAACAAATTGATATTTTTATTTTATTGAAAAAAATCCAAATCACATAGAATAAATAAAGATAAGACTTAGCACATCTGATACTATCAATATTAATATTAATGTTATGTATCAATATTAATGTTATGTTGCATATCTCTATGATTTTCCGTTAAAAATAGATCTTTCATTTAGTGTGTGTAAGTTTATAATGATTTTTTTCATTTAATTAATATACAAAAGAAAAGAAGGTCAAATTAGAATTTATAAAGAGTGACATATTTCATCTTATAATTTTGTTTTGTAATGATAAATATTAGTATACTACTATTACTTACGCATCAAGTTCATCGGTGTTGGACCTAGCTAAGACTTACTATAAAGTACAACTAATATAACCAACTTCTAATTAGTAAATAACCTTAAACAATACTAGTATTAAACGAGTTATCATCATTAGTACTATTATTTCTAATTAATATCGAAAACTATTTGTTGATGAGTTGGGTTTACAGGAGATGATATTTCGTGGCACGGATACAACAGCACTTCTTACTGAATGGATAATGGCAGACCTTATTTTGAACCAACAAATCCAAACAAGACTTCGAGAAGAGATTGACAACGTTGTAGGAAACAAAGACAACGTTACAGATGCTGATGTCACAAAAATGCCATACCTAGAAGCCATAGTGAAAGAAACATTGAGACTTCATCCAATTGGCCCCCTCCTTTCGTGGGCCCGTTTATCCACGTCAGATGTCCAGCTCAGCAATGGAATGGTGGTCCCTACCAACACAACAACAATGGTCAACATGTGGGCCATAACCCACGATCCCAATGTGTGGGCAGATCCATTTGTCTTCAAACCTGAGAGGTTTTTGAAGAGTGAAGGAGGTGTAGAAATGGATGTGAGGGGTGTTGATTTAAGGCTTGCACCTTTTGGAGGTGGTCGTAGGGTTTGCCCTGGTAGGAACCTAGGGCTTGTGACTGTGAGTCTTTGGGTGGCTAGATTGGTTCACAAGTTTCAATGGTTTCAAGACATGGATAATCCTGTTGACCTCACTGAGGTGCTAAAGCTATCTTGTGAGATGAAGAACCCCCTCAAAGTTGTGGCTATTCCTAGACTTGTTTAAAGTCAAAGAATTTATATCTAAGTTATATATTTAAAACGTTTTGAGAAGATAAAATATTTTCTAAAGAGAGACAATTGATTTCTCTTATTTGTGGTGGTTTATATTACATTATGTTGCCACTGATTAAATAAGTAGGCATTTATTTGCCTCCAACTTGTATGCATGTGAGATGAATATCCATCGTAAGAGAATATATATAGCATATGTATGTGTGATAACATCTTTATTTTCTTTCTTTCTTGTCCTTGCTAAAATAAAAGGGTGATGTGCAGTTTTTCTTTTTTTGATGTGGAGTTGTATACCTCGATTTGGCTGATTAAAGCTTGAGAAGGTGAAGGAGAACGAATTCCCTAAAAAAACAAAGAGCATAGAGCTTTAAAAAAAATAAAGAGAATCAATAAATAATATTTGTTCTTCTTTGTTGATAGTAATATTTTTCCAAAAAATGTATATTATAAACTAAACATGTGCAAATTCAATCCTTTCGTAATGTTCATTTTCAACTAAAAATGTAAAACCTCTAAAAAAAAACTAATAAAAGTTTATTGAGAAGAGTGACTCACATAAAGAGTCTCTCTTTGCAGGTCTTACGTATTGAATAAAAAAATGTGATGGTATAGAGTTATTGATAGATGATATAAAGTCATTAATGAGTTTCACATAAGAAATTTATGTGAAATGTTAGATTTGAAGGATTTAGTGTTTATCATATAATACTATTAAAAAAATTATTATAAAAATACGTATTATTTACATAAAAAACGGTGTAATTATGACTTTGACAACTATTTATTCATTGAGTAGATAAGAATACAGATTTAAAATAGTATCTAGACTCAAATATAAACACAAAATTATCCATGTTTGATTGACTACAAAATAAACAAAATATAACTAACTTCACCCAATTTAACCATATCATATTATTCTCAAAATTTCATTCGATAAAACAAGGTCTCATATAGAATTAAATAAAATAAAAAAAATAAATGATAGTTTAGTAAATTCAATTATTATTTTATTGTATAAAAAATTAAATAAAGTTCTTAATATATGTGTTGCTTGTGTTCATTTATACTCCTTCCGTTTCAAAATAAGTGTTGTTTTAGCCAAAAAAAAATTGTTTCAAATGAATGTCACATTCAGTTTTCAAAGCAATAATAACTTCTTTTTTTCAATTGTACCCTTCAATTAATACTATATACACTACTTCAAAAGTATTATTTTTTTCGTTGATAAAAAACAAATCAGTAGTTGATTATGATAATTTGGTAAAATAACATATTTCTTTCTTTTAATTAATGTATTTCTTAATATGCGTGTAAAGACCTTAAACGACATTCATTTTAAAACGGATGGAGTAATCTAGTAGTATTCAAGTGTATGTTAAGTTCTACTTTTAAATAAACCACAATTGATTCTAGAGATGTATAATTAATATTTACATGTTTAGATGTTCCCTTGTAAATTACATTTTTTAGTTAGAATTGATTCTAACATCCATCATCAAGGTATAACTTAGAGTTTATACATCTAGAATTGTCTTCTACTCCCTCAGTCCCATATTAAATGACCTAGTTGAGTCAGTCACGTGTGTCAATGCACAATTTTGAATTTAAATATCTTTAATAATATATTAGAAAAATATGAAAATTTGATATTTTAAAAATATTCATCGAGACGAACCCAACAACATCTCATATGATATATTTTATCTTTATTTATTAGTAAAAATAGAGTCAAAACATATACTGTTAACAGTATATATTTTCAGCTTAGGTCATTTAAAATGGGACGGAATGAGTACTTTTTAAATATTTTGTTCAACTTAATTTATGTGTATATAGTCAAACAAAATCACTTTTACATTTCAACTCACTTGAGTCAAAATTAATTTTACAAAAACAATTTATTTAAAATTAATTTTTGTCATGAAAAACCTTAAATAAACTATTTTTGTTATTGTTTTGAAAAGTAAAATAAAGATTATTTTTGACCGTGGACACCCTAGGATTTAATTCAGGAAACTTGTAAGTTGACATTGTTATTTCTATATTACCCTAAAAATTTGCATCGAAATGGCAGTTAAGCCACACGTCAAACTATGCTAAGACATCATATGAATCATACTCCCTCTGTCCCATAATATTTAACACAGTTGACTTTATTACGCATGTCAATGCATAAGTTTGAGCTTAAATATCTTGAATAATATATTATAAAAAATATGAAAATTTGATATTTTGACAATAATCATCAAGACAAATCTAACAACATCTTATATAATATTATTTATCTTTATATATTAATAAAAAAATATGATCAAAATAAATTAGATGAAAATTACACATTTTCAAATGGATCATCTATTGTTAGACGGTGGAAAAAACCTTTTTCAAAGTGCAACTGCAAAGGTCTTCCACTCTTTCTAGCCGGTAGCCCACTACAATAGCCATACTAGCTAGGTCGGTTGACGGATATCCAACAAAAACCACCTTTGTATTTGTCACATGGGGACCTAAATTTACTAAAGTCAACAAATAGACAAATGTGTTGGTGCCTGGTGGATGTTCAATCAAGATAATCTAAATTTTAATTCAACTGAGTTTTTTAAGTTGAACGATAATGAACACTCACATTAATGTATTAAAATAAGTAAATTTATATTAAACAATAGCGTAATTTTTACGTGATAAAAAAATTATTTGTTAGATATATGTCCTATGTAGTTTTACGTTATTAATATGATTGATGCAAATTTGTTCGCAGATTTATCCGTTTTGTTTTTAGCAATTTTGAATTTGATGCATTGATATACTATATAAATTTGAATGAATGAATATCTTTTTTTTTTTTTAAAAAAAAAGAAAAGAAATTGTTTGTATTTCAAATTTCCTTTAATAGATTCCTTAATTAATACTTTTAAGACACTTGTTAAGTGTGGCATTTTTTAATCATTAAGTAAAATCAAAATCTGCATTTCTTTAACGTCTGAAAGACGACGGTAAATAGAATTTCAGCTTAAGGTGATATACTCGGGTTTGTTGAGCTCCAAATACACATTTTTAAAAATTAAACTTATTTCCACTAAAAATAAATAGTATATATTTATTCAAATTGATAGAACACATCGATATAATGCATTTTTGATAAAAAAAAAAAAAAGAAAGAAGAAGATAAATTTGTGAACAAACTCGCAACATCCATTATAATATCATGAAACGACAAATCATGAAAGCCTATAAATACGAGTATAATTAAGTGTCTGGAATACTCATGCCTCTGTAAATATAACGTTGAAGACAAAAATCATTGATTGAATCTACAATAGATCGAAGTTGATTTGACAATCTAAACCGAACAAATATTGTAATTGATGCATTTTTCAAAGGGATGAGGAGAATTTGTAGGCCATTTGTGAAAGGGCAAAGCTTCAGCCATATTGGTGGTTTAAGTTGATAAATACTTTGTTCGATTTTGACTTTCAATTATGGAGGCCAAATATTATCTTTTGTTTAACAAGAGTTACCTAACTTGTTTTTGGTTGCTATTTCTTCCTAGTTGATACTGTGTTGTAATCTGTTTTTCCTTGTCAGTCTTTTTTGATACATCTTATGTTGTAGAGCTCTGATTTTGTCTATTAATATATCGGTTTCTTTTTAACCTTTTAAAAAAAAAAACATTATAAACATCTGTCCACAAAAATTATACCTGTATACATTAGGTTTGAATTAGAACCATGATGATCCATAAACAAAACAAATAGTCTCTCATATTTAAAAAACTACTTTAAAAACAAAAGTTTTTCTACCTAAGTTGTAAAAGATGAAGGCCCCATATTCCCTTTGTCTTAGGTTCAACTCTTCTTACTACAACAAAATTTAGATTTTTTCTTTTAAAAACCCTCGTTAACCTTTATTTATTTTTGATAAAACATTATTAACCATTATATGATTATGTAGGAGTTTTTTTTAGAGGATGATTACGTAGGAGTTATAATTTTTTTTTCCTTCAAAGAAGGAGTTGTAACATTTTGTTATTTATGAATCATATGGCTTATTGGCAAACAATTTATATAAAAAATAAATAAATATTGAATAAATTGCGTAACCGTAGTATTAGAAGTTATATATTATAATTTCGCGATTGATAACATCAAGCACCGGTGGTCTAGTGGTAGAATAGTACCCGCCATGGTATGAACCCGGGTTCAATTCCCAGTGGGTGCAACTCTCCAATCAAATGTGTGTTTCTAATTCTAGTAGCTGTTCTGTATAAATTTTGGTTTCCATGAGACCATTATTATGAAACTATGAAAATGATTCTTATTTCTTGAGAATGAAGTATGTACAAACATATTTATACGAGATGAAACTGTACT
>Ga0315915_1003398_pt1 | contig 20210 bp, 11 predicted proteins | sample MpolbnodulesMG_FD_207738 | JGI IMG/M metagenome (GOLD analysis project Ga0315915, IMG submission 207738) | Medicago polymorpha root nodule microbial communities from Los Angeles, California, United States - branched nodules | ecosystem: Host-associated > Plants > Roots > Nodule | place: USA... | reverse complement strand
GGACAATTAGTAAAAACTAAAATAAAAGTGATTAAAGCAAAAGAAGAAAAATGACTAATTAAAAATAAAATTTAAAACTAAAATTAAAATTTAAAAATAAAAGAGAATTAATAAAAGATGGAATTTTTTTAAAAAATAAAAGTAAATTAAAAAGATAAAGAGAGAAGAGGGTCTGAATCGGGACAAAAAAGAGGTATTTTAAAATACCTCTCTGTCGAATTTTTCATTGAAATGTCAGAAACTATTCAGGATCAAACAGTGTATGAATGTAAGACCTTAGATCAAAAATTGGGGTATGACAATAGTCATTGTCAGCATAAGCCACCAAATCATCACTCCCTCCCTTCTTGTAGAAAATTCCAAAATCTAATGTACCCTTCAAATACCTCAACACTCTTTTTACTACTTGCAAATGCAACTCAGTTGGCTGCTCCATGTATCGACTAACGAGACTAACCACAAACATTGAGTCAGGTCGAGTAGCTGTCAAGTACATCAAGCTGCCTACCATTTGTTTGAAGAAAGTTGCATCCACCTTAACTCCATCAGTATCTTTGCAAACTCGAAATCCTGGGACAATAAGATTATGCACAGAATTGCTCTCTTCCATTCCAAATCTTTTCAACACTTCCATGGCATACTTCCTTTGACAAATATAAATTCCATCATCTCTTTGCAATACTTCAATACCAAGAAAGTATCTCATCCTTCCAAGATCGGACATATCAAATTCATGCATCATTGAATTTTTAAAATCTTCAAACATAGACTCATCATTCCCGGTAAAAATAAGATCGTCAACATAAATACTAACAATCAGAATTTTACCTTCTTTACTGACTTTCACAATCAAAGTGTGCTCACTATGACATTTTTGAAATCCTTCCTTCACAAAATAAGATTCTATTCGGCTGAACCAGGACCATGGAGCTTGTTTAAGCCCATATAAAGCCTTTTTCAACTTATAGACCTTGTTTGGACTACCTTTCTTCTCATATCCCTTTGGTTGCTCCACAAACACGTCCTCATTCAGTTCACAGTGCAGAAACACTGACTTTACATCTAGTTGGTATACTACCCAACCTCTTTGTGCAGCAAGAGCAACAATCATTCGAACTGTATCCATTCTTGCCACAGGTGCAAATACTTTAGTGTAGTCGACTCCATACTGTTGTGCATAACATTTAGCTACCAGACGTGCTTTGTACATGTCTAGCTCTCCATTTTCGTTGAGTTTTGTTTTGTAAACCCACTTGACACCAATCTTTTTGGAATGTGCTGGAAGATCAGTCAAAACCCATGTTTCATTCTTTTCAATTGCTTTAATCTCATCATCCATAGCTACTTTCCACTTCTGACTTTTTACCGCCTCTTCAAAATGCACAGGATCAACAGTTGCAAACAACACCATATTAGCCTCATCTTCTTGAGAAAGACCTTCTCCACTCTCATAATCATCCATCCAACCTGGTCTTCTTCTATGTCTCCCTTCACTCGAACTAGGTGAGCTTACATCATTCAAACCACTTGAGGAATTTGTCTCCACTTCTTCAACATCACTATCACCTTCAATGTCTTCATCATTTTCATTGTTTGCAACAACTTCTCCTTCATCTTCACCCCACTCTACGTCAGCTACAATTAACTCCTTGTAACTATTGTTCTAGTCCCATGATTTATCTTCTTCAAACTTAACATCTCGGCTAACCACTATCCTTTTTGATATTGGATCATAAAGCTTATAGGCTTTGGATTCTTCGCTAATTCCCAACAGCACACAAGTAAAACTTTTGTCTTCTAATTTCTTTCTCTTGGCATCAGGTACATGTACATGTGAGACACATCCAAAAACACGGAAGTGTTCAACAGAAGGCTTAATTCCACTCCAAGCCTCTTCTGGAGGCATGTATTTTACAGCTAAGGTAGGACTGCGATTCAAAACATGAACAACCCAATTCACAGCTTCTGGCCAAAAATTATTTGGAATCTTTTTCTCTGCTAGCAAGCTCCTCACCATATTCATAACAGTTCTATTTTTTCTTTCCGCAACACCATTTTGTTGTGGAGTGTATGCAGCCGTCAATTGCCTCTTGATCCCGTTCTCTTTACAAAACAGGTTAAATTCATTTGAGGTGAACTCCCCTCCTCGATCAGTACATAGACACTTGATGCAATTCTCAATTTCTTTCTCAAAAAGACTTTTAAAATGTTTAAAAGTATTGAATGCATCAGACTTCTCTACCAAAAAATAAATCCAAACTTTTCGAGTAAAGTCATCAATAAAACTGATTAAGTACCTTTTGCTGCCAGTTGATATGGGAGTGATCAGACCGCACAAGTCAGCATGAATTAGTTGAAGCTTTTGTGATGCTCTCCAATGACTTTTCTTTGGAAACGGATTACGATGTTGCTTTCCTACCATACATGATGTGCATATTGTTGACGAAGCAGAGAATTGAGGCAGACCATGAACCATTTTCTTGAATTGGAGTGTTCTTAGGCCTTTATAGCTCAAATGGCCAAATCTACGGTGCCAGAGGTGAGACAAATCTTGAGAGGTTGTATGGAAACAAGCTTCCCTTCTTGGTTGAGACATAGCTAACAGAAAAAAAATCCTATTAGATGTCATTTCTGTTTGGATAATTAATCCTTTCACCGGATGGTAAATTCGACACTTATCATGTTGAATAACAATTGATAATCCTTTTTGTTGTAGCTGACCAATGCTCAACACATTATTCCTTAACTCTGACACATAAAACACCTCTGTGACTGCATGAACAACACTGTTTACTAACATCCTTACACTTCCTTTTCCTCTTACGAACATCTTTGAATTATTTCCCAATTTCACCATCTGTGTAAAGCTTTCATTTAGATCACTAAACGTTTTGTCTCCGCACATATGATTGCTGCATCCCGAATCCAGAAACCACACGTCCTCTCTTTTTGCTTCATTATGATCAACATATGACATCAGCAACATTTCTTCATTATAATCAAGCTCAGCATAATTAGCTTCTTTGCCTAAACTAGGACACTCATATTGAAAGTGTCCAAGCTTGTGACAGTTGTAACACTCAACAATGGACCTGTCGAAGGCTTGACGTCCTCTGCCTCTTCCTCTGAATGATCCTCGGCTACGACCTCTTCCTCCTCCTCCTGATCTATTCTCATGTGTTATCTTCAAGGCTTGTTCTTCCGTATCATGCTTATGAAACTTCTGCTCGTGAACAATTAATGAACTTTGCAGCTCATCTACAGGCATAGCATCAATATCCTTCGACTCCTCAATAGAGCAAACAATGTAATTGTATTTCTCTGTTAAGGATCGAAGTATTTTCTCCACAATTGTAGTATCTACCAATTGTTCACCATACACCCTCATTCTATTGGCTACAGACATGACTCTGGAGAAATAATCGAAAACATTCTCACCAGATTTCATCTCCAATGTCTCAAACTCTTTGCGAAGAACTTGAAGGTGTAACCGCTTTACTCTTGCATTTCCTTCATACTTTTTCTTCATAGAGTCCCAAATTTGCTTTGAAGTGTTCTTCTGAAGAATTGTCTCCAGGATGGTACGATTTATGGCCTGGAACAAATAGTTCTTGCATTTCAAGTCCTTCAACTTCAACTCATCTAGCCGCCTTCTTTCTGCATCTGTCATAGCTTGTTCTGGTTCTGCATAACCAGTCTCTACTAAGCTCCAATACTCTTTGGATCTGAGAAAATTCTCCATCAACATACTCCAACGATCGTAATGACAATCGAAGCGGGGAATTGCAGGCTGCACAAAACTTCCTTCACTCGTCATGATTTTCTCTCTATTTGCAAGTCACTCAAAGTCTGCAACTTTTTTTTTCCTTTTCTTCTCAGGCCCAGTGGGAGCTCTGATGCCAGAATGTTGGGAATGACTTGTATTATTGAATGGAAATAATAGTAGCTATTAAGTAGCCAGTACAATTCTAAGAAATAGCAACAACTAAGCCACGCACATGCTTAACTTAATAGTGGCAATCAAAACTAAGAATGAGTCAAATAACAACCTACTGCTACTTCCCTAGTTAATAGGGATTATTCTAACAAAAACAAACTCAAACAGAGCATAAAATATCTCAGCAAAATATTCTTCAATTCGCAATGTTATTCATTTATTTTTAAACTAATAGAATAATAAATATAATTTGAATCCTCTCAATATATATAATTTGACATTAAAGTTTTACGAGAGATTTTGGGCTAGATTTTTCATTATTACAATTATATCCTTAAACAAACTTTTCTATAATAATATATTATTTTTTCTTAGGAAATAACAATATTTTTTTTTTGAAGGAAGGAAATAACAATATATTGTTAGTATCATTGAAAATGGTAATAAATTAAACGCCACAAACATCTATACAATGCATTCTTCAAATAAAAACTATACAATACATATGATTTTAATCCAAACCTAACTAATCTTAATGGAAATATGAATTTCATTAAAAAAAATGTTCATAATTTACACACGTTAACGCAATAAAAAGAGCTGACAGACGGACACAGAGTGTCATTTTAACCTAATATATTATAATGTTTTTTCATTTTTCTTATTTTAGTTAAAGAAAAACAATGTTTACTTTTATTTTTATTTTTAAGAAAACATAAAATAAAATAAAAAGTATGCACGTATCGATTTCCATCCGTATCTGAAATGTATGAAACAAATTATTAGTTTTTAAATAAAATTTAATCACCATACTCCCAATACGTATCGAGAGGTGGTATTAGTGCATGATATATATCAGATACCCTGAAGTGCATGTGCTTCACATACTTCTGAACAAAGAGATAAAATCTAATAAATAAATTTAGGAGATCAAAATCGTAAAATTTGAAGGCGAAAAGTAAATTGGATCACACACTCATTTCCCTCCATTTCCACTTATCCAATTTGACGATTCAGCAAAACCTTATTCGTTTTTATTTCTTCCGGTTTGACGCAAACACTTGTCACTCGCTTTGTGTTTTTCCCTTCACATCGTTCACGGTCTCACGGTAAGAAACACTAATTTGTGTGATTTTCTCTTTCATTCTGCATTACAACATTATTCCAATTTCAATTTGATGATTTGTTTAGAAATATTAGCATTTTCTTTCTTTCATTCTTGTTTCAAGCTTTTGATTCCAATTTTAATTTGATTGAATTTTTGTTTCTAGATGTTGAAATCTCTAGCAAAAGCTTCAGCTAAATGTTTGTCGTCTAGGCTACATCAACATGAAAGGTATTTAGAGGCTTCAGAGCACTTAGATATTCTTGAGCATTCGTCTTCTTCTCCCTCAGGAACTTGGACACTATATATACTACCAGTTATCCACCGGCAGAGCAAGAAAAGAAAGACAGACTTGTACCATGTTGCATTCTTACATCCAGAACATGTTGAATTGGATTCAGACAAGTTCTTTTAAAAGACGTAATCTTCATTTTACTGTTTATATTTAATCTAGTATTTTTATTTTGTTGTTTTATTAATAATAGTATTCAACTATTTGTACAACCAAATAATGAAAATAATGAAATAAAAATTGCAAATAAAACAAATAAGGTTTTGGTCTTGGACGTTGATATTCCTAAAGATTTAAGTGGATTTATTTATATTTATTTTTAAAATAATTTTAATTTATTTATCATTTAATTGAATGATAAATAAATCTCTCAAGTGCAAACCTAAGCAAATAGAAACGAGCGTACCCCTAAAGAAAGAAAAATCTGTCTTTTTAAAGATGACAACAAGAACTTAGAAGAGAAGCGACCTTGCCCCTAAAGAAAAATGCAAAAAAGGTTACACCCCAAAGAACCGTAGACATCCAGGCACAATAATTGTTGCAAAGATAGTATTACTAGCTATATCAATATATAACAAGGAACAACATTGCACACTATGAAAAAACATATAGCCACTGGGCTATGTCTTTTTTTTTTTTTTGGTCAAGTAGGTTAATGGCAAGAATTTGCCTTTTAGAATGAATAAGTGGGGTGTCGGGATGATCCTTGGACACAACATATAACAATACATTGTTTCTGCCAATTGAGATATCATCACGAGACGTTGATTTGATGCCTTTAGTATGATGATTATTTATTTTTCTTTTCTTCTAATTTCTATTGGTATAATTGGACCAAAATAATATTTAATTATATATAATTTTTGTACACATTTTGAATCTGATTATTTATCAATTAAAGGAAAGTACCTTTTTGACCCCCTACTGCACTTTCAATCCTCAACACTCCTCTTTTTCCTAAAGTCACAACAGATGCGTTGGTTTGGAAAGGAGAGAAGAATGGAAAGTATTATGTTCGTAATGCTTATCAAATTTGCACCGAAAATATCCTGAACACCTATCCAAACCATTGGAAGTCGATTTGGAACATTAAAGCTCTCACGAAGGTTAAGAATCTTGTTTGGAAGGTGTTATGTGGGTGTTTCTCCACATGTGCACGACTGGTTAGTAAAGGAGTTATTTGCCATATTGAGTATGTTGTTTGTAATGAGGATTTTGAAGATTTCGTGCATGCACTATTTACATGCTTACATGCTACTCAAGTGTGGTGCGGCACCAATTTATGGAACATTACAGAGCACACTTTAAGTTCGTATGTTGAGTCAACCATGTGGAGTCTTTGGAAGTGCAAGCATTTCAAATTGTGGCAGCAAGTCCGTGAAACAAAAGTAGTTGAATGTGTCATGCATATGCTAGAAGATTGGAAGCTCACGCATGAGATGAGAACAAATGTCAAGACAATCGAAGCACAACCTCAACTACGACCCAGTTGTACTCCACTCATAGATGGAAGAGACCCACACCAAGTAGATATATATGTAAAGTTTATGCTTCTTTCTCTTATTATCATAATAAAGTTGGCATAGGAATGTGCATTCGTTGTTCCAATGGTGGCTTTGTCCTTGCAAAAACAACATGGTTCTATCCATTATGTTCGGTTGATCAAGGCGAAGCAATGGGTCTTTCTCAAGCGTTGCAGTGAGTCTCTGAATTGAGTTTGATTCTAAAATAGCAGTAGACATTTCCAATGGTAGCATTCACAATATCGAGTTTGGTATCATTATTCAGCATTGTGGGCAAGTAAATAGGATCGCTCATGAATTAACACATGCAACCCCATCGAACACTAGCTTTCAGTTGTTTATTGATATACCACCATGTATCAATGATTTATTATCTAATGAAATAATATCAACTTCTTCCTTTCAAAAAATACAAATGCACTTATTTTATTTTAGTTTTTTTGCAAAATCACTTTATCATGGAGTTCACTTTTTTTATCAACAATCTCATGGTGTCCTTTGAGATTCATCAAGTTTTTCACGTTGTAAACTTAAGAGTTTTTTTTTTCTTCTAACCCTAATGCCAAAAAAAAATTCAAGTCTGACCCCCTTTGAAAATTAATCACCAAAATGACCCACTTTCATTTTTTGGGATTTTTTTTTTGTCGTTTTCCTCATTCCCGCCGTTTCAAATGGCAGGAATGAGCCCCCTTCCTGACATGTGTCAGCTCGTGACAGGCTGAGACTGATGTGACCTTTTTTTTATAATTTTTTTTGTTCGTTCCCGCCATTCCAATTGGCGGGACTGATTTTTTTTTTTTTTCGTTTTTTTTTGGCAACAACATATATATAATTAAAATACAAATAATGATAAATAAAAAACATGATAAATATTAATTTATTTGAACAAATAATACATAACGTTATTAACTATCGGTTATTTATACTCGGACAATTTCTCCTAATATGACTGGTATGCCGACACAATCCATACCGTCTCGGTGTCGGAGTCCTCTCTACCACCTCCTCGTCCATTTCAGTCCTTATGCGGGTACCCGCATATTTTTGATGCTTTGGCTTATAAGTTTGTACCGAGACTAATATAGCCCTGTGAGTAAAATAAACACAAAAGCATAATAAGAATAAAGTAGTAGTAAAAGAAATCTATGTCCTGACACATGGTATAAGTTGTAATAATCCATAACATAATCTATCAACAGTACACAAAAACACAATCCAAGGATTATCATTGTTATCCCAAAAAATCCAACATTTATCCTCTCAGAACAGAACAACAACCTTTGCAAAACAAATGAGAGCAATGGCGGTTGTTGTACGCTGTTCTTGTTTCATCTCTCGTCCTCACACCCCACTTCCTCAATTCTGCTCCAACAACACCAACCTTCACCTTTCAGGTTAGTTACTATGGTCCTTCTTCTTGTTCCTTCAAAATGACACTCAAAATCATAACTTTCATCATATACAAGACTTTGAAACTGTTATTTTGTTGAACCCTTTTTCTGTTTTTATGCAATTCATGATTACATTTTATTATTTTGTTAGTTTCTTAAGAAGAAGAAAAAAACTATGATTTTAGCATCTAGTTCATCAACCAAGGGCATATTTGGATTGACTTATTTGAGCTTATATAATGTCATAAACACTTGTGAGACTGTTTGGGAAAGCTTGTGGAAACAACTTATGACATGTCCATGAGCTGTTTTCAACTTATTTCCATGAGCTCTCCAAGATAGCTTATGAAAAAAACTTATAGTTTATACAAAAATAGTTTGACTCTATTTTATCTTTTGTTATAGAAATAACTTATACATAAGCATTAAGCACTCAAGTGATAAGTGTTTATACTATATGCGTGTAATTAAGTTTCTTTTATCTTTTTCTTTACCGGCACACCTTATGGAAACTAGTTAAGTTTTGTCAAAACAATGAAAATGTGTGCTGTGGTGTGATATGGTGCAACTTATTATGAGACAGTGATACTCACATGAGGTTGGACTTGTTGAATGAATCAGGAAAATTCACTTGTCTTTCTTTAAAAGTGGACAAGGTTGTGCCACTCTTGAAAGATACTTTTGACCGGTCTTCTGAATTTCCAACCTTGCTTCACTGTTCAAACTGTAAGGTAATCTTATGCACTTGAAATTTTTACTGTGAAAATGTTACTATAGTTTCAAAAGTAATTTTGCAGTGAAATGAGGAAGTTTAAAGATTTGAGTGTCCTTAGATGTGTATTTCATTAGTTAGTTTGATATTCAAATATGTCTTTAGTTAATCAGTTTAGTCCATGAAATTACTATCAGAAGACACACTCAGGGATGCTTTTGTAATTTCAATACATTTAGAGACTATAGTGACACTGCCTCGCACATTAGGGACGGAAATGTCGATTTACTCTTAAATTTTTTATTACGCTCCCTTATCTAAAATCCTGCTTTGGAAACTATCAACTGTGTATACTATTTTGTGCCAATATCTTTACAAACGATTGTTTTGGCATATTTTTCTTTGTTTTGTGATTTATGACTGAAAATGGTTGCCTTATCAGGATGACATGCCAAAAAGATTCCATTTGCTGCCGTTTCTTGCGAGCAATTTTTTGATGTTCTCTATGCCTTGTAAAGCTTTAGCCGAAACATGTGAGGCGGATAACTCTATGTTCAATATGCCTATACTGCTAGCAGTAGCCCTCATTGGAGCCACTGTGGGAGGTAAGGTACTATTAGATTACATATACAGTTATATTAATTAGCTCATGAATGTTTCAAAACCCAAGTGCTTTAAGACTAAAACTTCATTTAGTTGCATCAGATTTTATAACTTTTTTTTTACTTGTGGATTTAATTGGTTCATCGGTTGTATTAATATAGGAGTAGCGTATCACTTAAATTTATTTCGTTTGCAACTAAAAATCTTGAAGTACACAAGTTTAGTTTAGAAGTTAAGATATTTCGCTACGTGGAGCATGTAGGCCTTTGAAATCCCTACGTGTTTAGTGTTTACTAGTTAGGTTGTCTTCAATGTTTTTAATGAAGTATATAACTTGACTAGAAAGCAGCAGAAACATGCATTGGTAGAAATTTTAGAAGTGAACAAATAAATAAAGGTGGCTTGTGTCCTTGAATATCTGATATCTGTATATCACAAGTTAAACTGGCACTTTTACTAAATTGTGGTCGCTGCATTTTATTTGTACTTTTTATGGATAAGTGATATCTCATCCTTTTCCTGAATTTATTGATCTGATAGGGTTGGTTGCGAGACAAAGGAAAGGAGAATTACAGCGGTTAAATGAGCAATTACTCCAGATCAACGCAGCTTTAAGGAAGCAAGCAAAAATCGAGTCCTATGCTCCCACTTTGAGTTATGCTCCCATCGGTGGTGGTAGGATAGCTGAGAGTGATATTATTGTTGACCCAAAGAAGCAGGAGCTAATATCGAAATTAAAAAGTGGAAAGAATTTTCTAAGGAATCAACAGCCGGATAGAGCGTTCACGGAGTTTAAAACTGCGCTCGAGCTTGCACAGAATATTAAGGATCCTATTGAGGAGAAAAAAGCGGCTAGGGGTCTAGGTATGTAATCTTCCTTATTTTGCTTATCGATGTGTGTTTTCTTGAAGGTTTCTACACAATCAACATTAGACTCTGTGTGTGTTAAATGAGTGAAGAAGTTCACAAGAGGCATTTAAGGACATAGTGGGGTAAACAACTTAGTTACGTGCTTATAGTATAAATAAATGATTTTCATTTAAGTGTTTATGTAAAGCTAAATTTCTATAACAAAATATAAAGTAAATAAGCTCTCCCAAATAGTCAGACAAATACATATATCAGTAGATAAGCTCAAATAAGTCAAGTCAAGCAAACCATAAGAATATTTGCATATTTTATATTACAGGAGCTTCGTTGCAAAGACAAGGAAAGTACCGGGATGCTGTTAAATACCATTCGATGGTTTTGTCCATCTCTGAAAGAGAAGGAGAAGACTCTGGGAGCACAGAAGCTTTTGGGGCAATTGCTGATTGTTACACTGAGCTTGGAGACCTTGAGAAAGCAGGGCAATACTATGACAAGTATATTGCAAGGTTGGAAAAGGACTAATTTTCACTCTCATGTTCGACATTTTTCATGCGTTTTAATCGAGTTAATGTTTCATGAGTTAATTATTTTGTTATTTTTAAGCTATTATTGAGACTGTAAAGTTGGTTTTACACCTTATTGAGAGTTTAAATTAGAGATAATGCTATGTTCAATCTCTAGTATGTGGAATGAGGCATAACTAGTTTTAAGAGAATACAAAATTGGTCCATGTTAGATGTTGGCTAATTTCATTTTAGTATCATGTTCCAAACAACGTTATACAATCGTCAGAGTTTCTTGTTCAGTTGTTTGAATGAAAATGATGGGTACATCATTTTTTATGAAAGTATTTATTATGTTAATTTTTCCTGGTATAGCTAAAGGCTTATTTGGGATTGAAAATTGTTTTTCATCGTGTACTTTCAATTACAAAATGGTTCTGATGTTTTCACGCTGTTTTGTTATTTGTTTTCATCGTACTACAGATATTAAATTTTTAATAGTTCAATGGGGCATTTTATTTCATTCATAATAATACCAACAATATAATGTGGAGGATGACAAAAAGGATGGGATTGGCCATGGCCCATGGACAATGTTGCCCTAGCTATTGAGTGAGCATTGCCCTGGCTAATAAGTGAGCCACGTTCGCTTGTCTCTTAATAAAACTTACACTGAAGGTTATGAACTTAGTTAAAATAGAACGTCAGACTCATCATATCAAAATTCGATATCCAACCCAAAGAATAATTAATCTGAGAGGTTCAATCTCACCATCCACTTGCGGGGTCACCATCCACTTGTGGGGGGGCGTTTAAAGCCACAAACAAGCCCCTTTTGAAGATAAATATTGAATATCATGTTTGTTTAGACACCCCATCCCTGCAATTTATGATTATTTTTTTTTTTTTGATGAAAATTTTTATAATGAACTTTTACTTGAAGGAAAACCTTCTTTCTTCTTTTTGACGACACAATTTCAAATGAATTCAAATAGCGAGGTAGAGATGTAAAAGATGGTGCAATTTGTAATGCTAACTGAATACCATTAATGTCGGTCTTGCTCATTTTTGCATTTTTTAGTAGTTTCTTGTCCTCTTGGAGGGTAGTAATGTACTTATCAATTTTCTTGTAAACTCTCACGCCAATGAACTTGTTTTGTAGTTAACAAAAAAAAAATGTACAAAACAAAAATGACGTAATTTTTAAATTTAAAACAAGAAGAAATTACATTTAGTAATTGTACAAAATCACGCTATTGACGAATATGAACTACCTCTTTACCAACTAGATTAATCTCAGTAGAGTCTTTAGAAGATGTTAACAAACATTCAAAATTAAAGAAACATTTTTTTCGCAAAAAATACAAACCATTCGCTCATAATATTTTGTCCCTTTTCTCAACAAAAAAAAATTGTCCCACTTTTTTCTCATCCTTTTTCATCACATAATCAATTTTGGTCTAAAAAAAAGGAATTAATCAATTTTATCTGAAATGTTTTAAACTCCAATTGTACTTGTATGACTTGATTATGCAATGTAATGTCATTATTGAAGAGATGGGAAGGATCATGCGTTGTGAGTTGTATTGTACTTGTACCAATCAATTATCACATGCATATCACACTACTACCAGGCTTGTTGATTAAAATACTAACTGATAATATATAACAACAATAAGATATAGGATGATAATGACACTAATAATAAATCATTACATAATAGTAACAATAAAACCCAAATGGGCGAGATGAAAACATCTCTTAAAATCATCATAAAAAACACTCATGACTACAAACTAGAAAACCGCATACATGATACAAACTCATACAAATGTTTAATCTAATTTGGTAGTGGAAACTACCTCACCACCATTTAATTTAAAAGGAAAAAAGAAAAATAGCTCCCTAGAGTTTTACTTTTAACACCAACCAATGTGCAGAATAATAGATATGCATGCAGATAGATAGCACATCAAGAGAATTATTATATTACTGGTAGTACATCATTTGCTGTGCAGCAGCAACATTTTGGAACCCGCCGTCGTATATCGCCTGGCTTGCTCCAATTGCAGCCTGCTTAAGAGGATGTTGTGCTTGGGGATGCATCAACGCAGCATGAACTCCACCCATCTTGCTCATTGCTAGCTGCCGCTCGTATGCCAAAATATCTGTTGCGGATAGGCCTGGCAGAGGCGCAGCAGCAGGTGGAGGAAGAGGATTTGAAGCAGTTCCAGGTGGAGTGGGCTTGCTTCCCCAAGAACACTATATTTAAACACAATAATAGTCAGAGGCAATGAGACCGGTACAAATCAAATTCATGAATAAAGATGATAAGTCGTGTATATTTCACTGAGCACAGGTGATGAAAGCATGTCAATCACCTTAAGGAATAATTGAGTTTGAGACAGGTACACATATCAACAATATTCAACATAAAACAAAACGAAGATGAAACTACATAGCAACTAGCAGTGAGACAGTGATATCAAAAGTGAAAAACACACCTTAATTAATTTGCCACAGAGATAAGACTGGGCATTTCCCATCTGAATTGCCAGAGCTGCTTCAGCATGAGTACTATATCTCACAAACCCAAATCCTTTATCACGCTGGACGCGAACTTCCTCTATCACACCAGCCCCAAGAGCATGGAAATGACGATGGAGATCAAGCTGTGTCGCCTGTAGAATCACCAAAGGTCATAATGATCAAAATGGAAACAGCAACTTCCGCACAGATTTCAAAGATACAGCTCACAAGTAAACATCACATATATTGTAAAATCAAAAGGTGGAAATTTAAAAGCTAAAGTCTTGATACATCTCTAACATAATGGCCAAAGTAGAAATGGAGAATAAAACAAAAAGCTAAAACAGGTGAAGGAATACAAATATTGGTTATGGACCAATGGGTTTCAAAACATTACTTTTGTTGCGCCATAAAATAAAATAAGCTTGGAAAATTATCAATAGACTATTGCCGGATGAACTAATTTTGTTCAAACCATAGATTGAAAAATAGATATAAACTAAGTTTCTTACCTCTGATCCAAGGTTACCCACATAAACAGTTGTATATTGAGGATTGTTCTCAGGAACATCATTGCTAGATATCTCTTTACCGTCCTCTGTAGGATAAAAAATGTTGGTTAATTGAATATCTAGTATTCCATCTGTTAACTAAGTAAACAGATGTCTTTATGAACACAATTCTTTTTAAAAGTTTAATCACCTAAAAATCTTTAGGTCAAGGGTAAAAAGAGGACACCAAAGTTTTAGTAAGCCCCCCCATATCTATTTTTAAATCAAGAAATATAGAAGTTAAATGTGAAAGTACTTGATTCAACCATCCATTATTGTTTCAGGAACTATGGTATAATTTACTCACCAGATGAACCATTTGTTAGTTCCACCACACTTTTACTGTCTGAGTTTTGCTTCTCTTCAATACCGCCAGCACCTTTTGTTGCCCAGTTGCAGCGTATTTGTCTACTTCCAAGCCACTTACCTGAAAGGCACAGACAGGGCATCATTATTCCTCGATCATAAGTGAAAATAATATGAACTATAATCAATTAAACAGTGCATCACCAGAAGTAGATATGCTGAAAAAATATATATAGGACATTTATCATCATGAACTTTTAAAATAATTAACCATAGGAAGTCAAAATCAATTCATACAAAAGAACCTAATGTGCAACTCCTTTGAACTGAGACGATGGTTTTGTTTCGGTTTTACTAACAAAAAGTCAATGGAGACTTTGGCTGAAATAAAATAAGGTTGCTATGTCAATGACAAGTTTCTTACCGGTCAAATCATTTATAGCACTTTGAGCATCCTGCAAAATGACAAAAAAATATAAGTCAAAAACAACATAAAGTTTCTTACCCCAAAACAAATTAAGATTTTAAGACAAAAATAGACCTGCTGGCTACGGAATGAAACAAATCCAAATCCCCTTGAACGCCCAGTCTTCTGATCCCACATAACTCTTGCATCTCTGAAACCATCAAAAAGATAAAGTTAGTGAGCCATGCCAAGTCACCAACAAAGTTGTTTAGTATGCAATGCACCATTATCACATATATAGAAGCACAAACACATTTTTTCCCATTTTGAATAAATGAAGATTGCTCCAATTCCAAATATATAAAATGGATGCTATTTTTACTAAGAAATCATAGGAGAATGAAGCTTACGAACAACTTTGGTAGACAGAAAAGCATGCGAAAAGTGTAGCATCGGTAACCTCAGGACTGAGGTCACCAACAAATATGTTGTAATGGCCTGCAAATTCAAAGAAACATATTATACAATATATTCACCAAAATGATTTGTTCAAAACATATCTATCTTATAATTATCTCTGAACTAACCTGATGTATCCTCTCTTTGACCACTGGCATATGCCCAGTTAACTTTGATAGGTTGCCCGAATCTACAAACCATTGAATTGAACTGAGTGTAAATCCAAACTAACCTAACACAATTATAGAAGAACTGCACTTACAGATGCCTTCCATTGAGAGTTAATATGGCCAGAGCAGCAGATCTGCGATCGAAGTAATGAATGAATCCATAGGATGACTGCAAAAGAGAGACATAAGATGTCAAATACAAAGCTACAGTTTTATCTAGTACTTTAAATCAATATATTAGACAAAGACATATGTATATACAAAAACATACCTTCTCTTTCCTAAAAAGTTTACACCCTTCAACTGGGCCAGTACCCGCAAAAACTTCTTGCAGAAGTGGCTCGGTTACCTGTGTATGGACGTTGCCCACATACCTGCATTTTCTCAAAGATAAAAACGCTAAAATTTAAAAAAGAAGAGAAGAAACAAACAATTAGGCTACGATTAATTAATTCAAGTAAGACTAGCAAGAAGTAACATGGTTTAATACAACAGAACTGATTTCACGTGTCGCAAGATATAAACTTAGGTGATATGTAAAAGATCAGAAACTCAAGTGCTTATAACTTGAAAACTAAATAAAAGATAAAATTAAGGAAACGGTGTCTAAGCTTGTCCACGTCACAATCATAAAACAAAAGAAGGAAAATGAGGGATAAGATAGAAAACTAAAAGGTGAAAAAATGTCTAGACAAAACTCACACACTGCGGCAAGTACTTGGATCAAAACCAGGAGGCAGATTTCCACTTGGAATTGGTTCAATCTGCAAAATGAAAAGGTAAAAAAGAAGAAAAAAGGAAAGAAAAAATGAAAAGAAAAAGAGGCCAAATCAAGATTGAATATTGGTGTTGTATCTATCAATACAGTTAGCATGAGAAACATTAACTAGAGTGAATGGGGAGAAAGAAAGCACGTAACCGAAACAATAACAGACAAAAAAACGCATAAAAGAGTTCACTGCTAAGCCTAATAGAAGAAAATGAAAATGAGTCCAGGGCACCCAACACACCCATCCACAGTTCGAATACAAACTAAACTACAACAGTAGGAAAAACAAAAATCCTATGGGGGTGTTTGATTTGCAGAAAGTAAGGGACTGGACATCACAACTTCAGTTGTACTGGTTGATTATAAAATTGTTCATGGGACAGGACAAAATGGGGAGCAAGGGACCGGACAAAGTTCAGATTCATGTCCTTCGCTAAACCACTGGACAACTTTTTTCCCAAGGACAAGTTATCTAAAATACCAAAATACCCTTTTACTTTCCACTCAAACATTTTCCCTCGTATTTTCACTCTCTCATATCTCCTTCCTCTCTCTCCCCTTTATCTCTCTCTCTCTCACACACATACACACACACGCACACTCTTCTATCTCACGTCTCTCGTTCTCTCCCACCTCTATCTCTCTCTCTCTCTCCCGACTCTCTCCAGTCTCTTTCTACCCTAATAATATTTAGATTCATAAAGGGTGTTGTAGTAAATTTCACTTTATTTTATTCGCGCTGTCCTTGTCCATCAAACATCGAACAAGACAACAAATTGTTCAGTACTTTAATGGTTTGTGCTGTACTGTTTGTACCGTTTTGTCCAGTACTTACCCTTTTGCAAATCAAACGGACCCTAATATGACTTAATCAGGTTCATTGCTACATCAAACAAACAAGACAGTAATTTCTAAGTCCAAAACCATGTAAATTCATTTCCCAATTAAACCTCCAAGGAAACAATACCAGATATTAATAACAAACTAAACTAAAATTGGGTTTATTGCACCCAACACAACACATCCACAGTTTGAATACAAACTAAACTACAGCAGTAAGAAAACAAAACTCCTATCTGGCTAAGTCAAATTCAATGCTGCATCAAACAAACCAGACATTAACTCGAAAGCCATGTGGATTCCTTTCCCAACTAAACCCCAAAGGAAACAATACTATATATCAATTGCAAGCTTATACACTAATGCCAACACAAAAAGGGAAAAAAAATTAACATTGTTAATAAATTTCCATAGTTACATTAACACCAACCACATCATGTTAATAATCATGTTACTAAATAGACTGGTACTCATTGCTCACGACTCCTACAAAAATGCTTCTTTACCAAGTGAGCTTCCACATATATAAAATAAAACACCTCAAACACAATTTCAGAGCCATTTCTCACTTCAAACACACAAAAATGACAACTTTCTAATATTTCAGCTACCTCTACTCAATTGATGAAAACCCAGAAAAATTAACAACCGTAACTCATACAAAAAATAATGGAATGGTACAATTCAACTTCCAAAATTCAATTTTTTTTCATCAAAACCAACTACCAACTATAAAATTCAATTTCTTTCCATCAAAAACCAAATACCCACTAAAAAAATTAATTTTTTTTCATCAAAACCAAAATCCCAGTAAATAAAAAATCAATTTTTTTTTTCATCAAAACCAAACACCCACTAAAAAAAATTCAATTTTTTCAACAAAACCAAACACCCACTAAAAATCAAACCCATTACCCCAATTTTCTAATTAAATTGAAAAAAAATAAAAATTTAAAAATAAATTTAGCAACAAAGTACAAAACCCTAGGTGTTTAGTGCAATCCCTAGTAAACAAAAAATGCAAAGCTATAAGATCAACACAGTGAAAAAAGAGAAGATGATCGAAGAAATGGAGATGAATATGGACCAACCTGAGGTGGAGCTAAGAGACCAGGGTGATAGAGAGACTGTTGTTGAAGAAGAGCAGCTTGTTGCATCATAGCTTGTTGTTGTTGCTGTTGTTGATGCTGATGTTGCTGTTGCTTCAGCCTATGATTCTGCATTTTCAGCTTCAGCTTCTTCTTCTTCTTCTTCTTCCTAGTGAAATTTTCACTGGAAATTATTAGGGTTCAAAGGGGTCCCTACGCAGTGACCTTCTTACAGAAAGAGACTCCTCTGAGAAAATACCAGAGGACTCCACACTAAAACCCCTGCCGACTATTCATAACAAAAGGTACACTTTTGTTTTTCTTAAAAAACAAATAATAATTTTGACAACAAAAACTCGAATGAATAAGCCAATTCTTGTTTAACTATTCTCTTCCTTTATAAATTGTAAGTAAAAATGAGTCGTGATGTATTCACTACAAATTTTGAATCAAATATATTAAAATAAAAACTAACTTTTATTATATTTTAAATATAATAACTAGTGTTTCTACCCGTGCTATAGCACGGGTAGCGCGGCTTCGCCGCGCGATACAGCGCGGCGAAGCCGCGGAATAAGAAAAAGTACTAAGTACTAAATAAAAACATAACATTAGAAAATTGCCTAAATAATAATGGGCCGAAATTGAAAGCCCATTTATTAGGAGGTGAAATCCAATTTATAATGAAGCTTAGGAAAATGAATAGGTAGAAATAAAACATTTCGATGAACATTAATTAAAACATTTCATAGTTCATACATTAGTAGAAAAATCATTGTCATATATAAGATTTGTAATACCGAGTACATTAACATGACAATTTTGCAGAAATACATTACTCAAAATAACCAAAAAGCAGCAACAATGTCCAAGTTAACTCTAATCCATGACATAATTGACTTTAACTTGGATCTTGTTCCCATAAGATGTTTTCTTGAACAATTGGTACCTACATCATTGAGCAAGTGTTATTTATAGTTAATAAGATTTTTTTACATTTAATGAGTTTAATAATTATTCAGTTACATATGACATTGTATTAGTTTTTACCTCAAACATTTTCAAATACTTCTTTGTAAACAACGTTCATTGTAGTTGAGAGAGTGATGTTTTCAGAATCATGAATTAGTATCTTTAATCCTGTTTTGCTCTTGACCCTTGACATAGCAACATACAATTGCCCATGACTAAACACCTCCCTTGGGAGATACAAACCAACACTGTCTAGAGATTGCCCTTGTGATTTATTGATAGTCATAGAATAAGAAAGAATTATTGGAAATTGCCTTCTGTTAAGCTTAAAGGGCCAAGGTGATTGGGAAGGAGACATGTCCATTCTTGGAATGTATGTCATATTGCCAATATTTTTACCTGAGATTATTTTTGCTTCAATAACATGTGGTGCCATTCTTGTAACGATAAGTCTAGTACCATTACAAAGTCCTTCAGATTGGTCTATGTTTCTGATGAGCATAATAGGTGTTCCAACTTTGAGTTTAATTCTATGGTTTGGAAGCCCTGAGGTTTTTAGTGAACTTAAAAATTCAGGAGTCAGGATATCAAATGATTCACACTCAGCATTGATTTCAAATTTGTCGATAGAATCTGAACTTAAATATTCCTTTTCCTCACCTATTATAAGTAATTGTGTATAATTAAAACAATATAAATGCAATATATAATAGACAAAAATCAATTGGATTAACACTAATGTGCATATTTATTTACCTGGAATCAATGAAAGGATATATTCATTTATTTGATCGACAATCTCAATCGTGGATGCCAGAATTGCTCTAGATTGAAGATATTCAGGGTTGTTGTAATCTTCAAAGAAATGAGGATATGTACTTTCAAATATAGCTTGAATGGGATTTCCATAACTTTGAATCAAAAAGTTTTCTGGTATATCTATCTCAGCATTGCCATCGTTTGGTTCTGACAACCTTCCTTCACCAACCTTTAACAACCAATCGGAAAAATCTCTCAATTCCTCAGAATTAGAATTCATACCTCCCTGCTGCAGACGCATATTTTTGGTTAGTGTAAGAACTTCACATGAATCCCAAATATATGATGAATTGATCGTTGCATGCACAATATCCGAACGATTGCCTCCAGGAACTACGGGTAATATTTGACGAAAGTCTCCACCA
>Ga0315915_1003391_pt1 | contig 20225 bp, 17 predicted proteins | sample MpolbnodulesMG_FD_207738 | JGI IMG/M metagenome (GOLD analysis project Ga0315915, IMG submission 207738) | Medicago polymorpha root nodule microbial communities from Los Angeles, California, United States - branched nodules | ecosystem: Host-associated > Plants > Roots > Nodule | place: USA... | reverse complement strand
CTTATTTTATTTGATGGGAAAATTGTAGTTTTACATGCATTTTGCATATAATATTTGAACAATATACTACTAGTACTTGTTTAAGGAATTAAAAAGATAATTTTTAATTACATAAAAAAATGTTTTTTTTACAAAAGAAAAATATGTATTTATAAGATTAATATTTAATAGATATTTGACTTGCATTTTCAAGACATCATTTCCTTTTTAAGGTTCTTTAAACAATTTTCTTAGAGCGATTGTTAATAACATGATCCATAATATATTTTCTAAAGCATCTTCTTTTTAACTAAGATCATTTTTTTTTTTGAATCGCTTCAATATTAATGAAACAATTGGTTTATCGATAGTGTTGATGGTATATAGTACTATAAACAAAGACAGAATCCTTGGGTATAATTATAAAACAACTCATAATTTATTTCAGCATGTCTTAGAGGACAACCACTTCCTACCCTGACATCAATCATGCAATCATCGTAGCCTTACCTAATAAGGAAAAAAAGTCTAATTATTATCCCAAACCCATGAAACCCAGCTAAATTTCTAAATATTAAGATATTTTTTATGCATCTCTTTTATCAATTTAATTAAGGGGGAAAAAGGAACATAATACCATCTTTTTTCAGTTAATTTTCACCCTTTCTTTATAGACAAGCAAACAGAAATTCCATTTTTCCACACTTGTTTGACATGAAAATAAAATATCAAATAATTAAAAGGAATAAACTCCTAAGATTGAACACATGCATTTTGCTGTTTGGAAGATAACTTAAAATATGTCATTTTTCCCTATTAATATACCTATCTGCAAGTCATTGCCTTGATAGCAACTGATTTGTTAGCTATCTTCAATTTTAATTTTGGTATGAGGAAGGCCTACCACTGGCTTATTATATATTAATTACCTTTAAGAAAGTTAAACTAAGCAACCGTTAGAAAAAAGTTGAGGTCCTTGTAGCTTGTGATAGAAAAAGTTCACAAGTGTTATTCAACCTCTATCTTTTTTTAAAATATATATAAGTTATTCAACCTCTATCTGTTAGGCCAAAACATATGTTTGTTAATTTTTTTCTCTACACTGCCAAAACTTTCTGTCTCTTTATGCTTACTCATCTATCAATAGTGGAGTGAAGATAAGTACTGTGCAACTCTGGTGATAATTAATTTTTATTTTTTGAAGCAATAATTAATTTTTATTATAAGCAAACTTTTATTTATAGAGCAAACTAGCATAAGATATACAAAGTCAAGGACGATTCAATAATTTTTAATAGGGAGTGAGACGTAAACGGATTTGGATTCTCTCATTTCATTCTCTCATACTGTTTATCATGCCTTGATTTCAGTCTTTCATTAACTTTTTTTTCTCTTCTTTATTATTATTATTTCCTTCATGTATCAATCAACCATTAATTTAGAAAAGAAAAGAGAGCTGAACCAAAAGGATTGGAGATGATCCACATCCGATGTAAACATGTTTTAATATATAAGGTTGTTTTTGTCGTAAAAAAAAAATTATTACTAGAACCAAGGAGAAGGTTTTAGTACAATCAAACATTTAAACAAAACATCTACATGCAAATTGAAAATATTGAAGACAAGATTATTCCATGAAATTATTCATGGGAAAAAGTTATCGTTTAGTGGTTAATAATTGATGTTCAATCATTTAAAAAAACGGTTTATTGACAATAATATCAAGCTACAAACAAAGTATTATTTTTGTGCAAATTACTTCTCTAAATTGTTTTTTTCTCCTCCTTCTATTTATATAAGTGATTTTTTAATTAGATTTGGCTTTTCTATTATGTTTTGTTTGTGATTTCGTCGTTTAAGTGGGGTGATGTTGTGTTGTTCGTCGTCTTGGCGTGAAATTTTGATTTCTCATCTTATTGTTATGTTTGTTCAGTTTAGATCGGTAGATTTCCTTAGTTTGATGTTCATTACAAATTCGAACAATGATTTCGACCTCTTCAATATTACAAAACATGAGACATGGTATTCCGAACGTCGTTGTGAATTTATTATAATTTCATTTTTTTTATTTTAACGACTTTGACATTGTATTGTTCTTCATTGAACGATGCAATTTCTACCCATTTGAACGAATATTACTTTTATTAACAAAAGAGTGAACAAAGAATAACTAAAAATCACATATAGGAAGGAAAGCGGGGGAGGGGGGTGTAATTGATGAAATGAAGAACGTGATTAAGAAACAAGAAATAAACATAAAGGATGCTGACATCTTTGCAAAAATTACACACTCCACTTGACATCTTTACAAAAAGATGCTGATAATCTGTTAGATTCTTTTTCCTGTAAGAATCCGAACCATTGCTTGTTTAAAAATTAAATTTGCAAAAGGATTTTTTTACTGATCAACCCTAATCATGATTTTTGGCTCAGCAGACGCCACAACTTATCCTCACGGTTAGGTCCTTTAGACCCTCAATGAAAACTAATCTTTTTAATTAAGAAAGAGTTGTGTTGTCAACTCTCCCCATATCATGTTAGTTAAAAGACATTTTAATCTGATAAGCTGTTTCATGTTTGTTGAATAATTCATTATATTTGTCTTGCAAATAACTTAAATAAGTAAGTTTTTATATAAAAAAAAAAACTTTTAATTTCAAGACTAATTTTTTAATAGATTTTTCAACCAATGATCTAAGTATACTCGTTAACGAGACTTTTTTTTTTTATTACACAATCATCATAATACTGGTAAGTATTCGAAGTCTCATTTTTTGTTATCATATTATAACCGTGAAGTTTCCACCACCATTTAATTATGACTGGTCTCAATTGAAGAACATATTGGACACACAAGATAGATTATGCTCTCTCAACCAAATTTTCTTCATGTTCATTGTGGCACGCACATAAACAAATATTATTTCTTTTCAAAATATCAAATATAATTTAATAAAATTCTTTATTTTGGTATAAAATAAAATTATTATTTTATTTTTTATTAAGATATCTTATTAATTTGTATAAAATAAACACGATTATTGTGGAAGAGAAAAAATGTAGTCAAAAGAAGAAAAAAAATGGGAGAGAATAAATTAAATAAAGTTATAGTATTTTAATGCCCATTTTCTTTTATAAATATACATATTTATTTAGCCAACTGTTCAAGTGGTAAGACACATATGATTAGCGATTTGATCCTTGTATGAAAGAGGAAAGAACGCATTTTATGTGTTCTATAAATTTTAGACGGGGATTAATTATCATTAAGCAACGGTCTTTCATATGAAAAAAAATTGGTTGGTGACTTAAAAATTGTTAAATGAAAATTATTCTTTATGCATCTAGATTGCTCACAAGACTTCCAGAAATACCTTCAATGACAACTATTGTTCTTTGTTGAAAGGTAGTTACAAACACTTAACTAGTAAACTTTTCAAAGTTTTGTCAACTCAACTAACATCGATTTGCCATCCACCTCATTGGAACGGTTTAAGAGCAAATGATAGTTAACTATCGTTCAGGTATTTTAAAAAAGGTAACGCTAACTTATGTTTTTGAAGCATAAGATAATAAACAAAATGTAGAAGATTTTTCTTGAAAATTGTGCATTTAATGTCTTAAAAGTTTCAAAAGTTATATTTTCAATATAACATTTATTTTTAAATTTTATTTTAAGTTTTTTAACTTGTTTAAAAAATTCGAGATGATTGTGAGTAATTATAAATATCTAAAGGGAAATTTTCTTGTTAAAAAGCGATAAAAACTTCAAAGGAAATACTAACGAGTGTCTTGGAGTAGTCATCAAGGGAAAAATGTCTTGTTTTCAATATTTGCATTTATTACATTGAAAGTCAAAATCTTTGACTTTTTTAAAGAATAATTTTTCATTAGGAATTCTTAAAGAGTGTCTGATAACCGATATAGTAAGACCCAAACTTCAAATTAATAAATATAGGCAAAATTAAAAAATTTGTCCCTTACTTAATATTAGGTAACATTTTTGTCATTTATCTTTTTTTGTCTCGATTTAATCATTTATGTTATAAAATGTCAACAAAATTATCGTTTTCTATAAAAAAAAAAATCATCAAAACTCATAAAACAAACCCAATTTTTCATCATAGAAACCATAAACTCATATTTCATTGAAAAATTTCTTAAAAATGATAAAATATTATTATTTTGAGTAAATGGAGATAATTTTGCAATAAATATAAAATGAAAGAAAACCAAAAAGAATAGTATAAGAATGATGGAGCCCACGTGTGTTTCTTCTTTTCGATTTTGAAAATGTGCAAACAGCTGTACTATCTCTACTTGGCTTAAACAAAGAAGACTTAACTTCCACAGACAGCATCTCATCTCATCTCTGCTTAAAATTTTGTTGTTGTTTCAAAATTTTCAGTTTCGAAGACTACAACGTTGGTGTCTTCAGTTTATGTCTGTCTGTCATAATAACTCTTTCTACCTCCAAATACAAAAGTAACAGCTTTTCAAGTGTAACTCCTGATTTGGTTTGGTGGGTCAGTTTCAAGTTTTGATTTTGTTCACGTTTCTTTGATCTATCTATTCACAAGTACATACATAGAGAGACAGTGGTAGCTAGCTGCTGATTGGTGGGGAAGGTTATGGCTTTTTGCCCAATTTTTTGTTGCTTAAATGCTTCGGATCGGTATGAAAATGCTTCATTTCTCTCTACTTTTATATAATTTCTTATTTTTACTTGAGAATCATTATTATTGTTTTGGATCGTATGTGAGAATTTTCTGATAATTCAGTTTCAGTTTTTCTCTTTATTATTTTTGCGAAAATTCACGGACACTCCTCGGATTAGGCTTGCGTGTCACCAACATATATAATTAAACTGAATTATGTGATTTTCTCAAATTATTAGCGGTGTCGTCGTGTCAGTGTATGTGTTGTGTCTGGTGTCCGTGTCCGTATAAGTGTTTCATAGATTTAGAGTTAATAGGGTTTTAGATTTTGGGTTTAGCTCAGGTTGCAGGCTCTAGTCAAACTTATTTTTGCAAGAAGATTGTTAAGGGTTTGTTTGGTATGTAAATTCTCAAGGGAAAATTGGGTTTTTTTTTAATGACGTAATAATCAAAGCCTACCAAGGTGCCTGTCCTATTGATTTTATACATGGAGTGGAGATGTTAGAAATTTTGGATTGGCGGTGAATTTGGCAGAACCATGACGTGCTGCCTTGGTTTTGGCGAAAGCTAAGCTCGACCTTTAAAAAAATCACGGTGGCACAATGATTTTGTCAAACATGCTATGTATCCGAACATTTGTTTTTTGAATGGCATAATTGATATTAGAGTCTTTGCCTATACAGAAAAGGACGTGGGAAGAAACAACCTCCATGGCGAGTGTTTTCTTTGAAGGAATTACACTCAGCTACAAATAACTTCAACTATGATAACAAGCTTGGCGAAGGGGGATTTGGAAGTGTTTACTGGGGCCAGCTTTGGGATGGATCACAAGTAAGACTTTATTTTCTTTTTTATTTTATCACAAATCAGCTCTTGTATTCTTTGTCATTCTAGTTTTAATTACTGTTTTGCATTGGCTTTTGTTATGGTTAGTTTACTTGCGTTAACACATTAGTGATACTATGACCATTTGATATTTTTGTAGCATCACTGGGTCTGATTGGCAGACTGATGAAACATCTCACAAGTTTTCCTTTAGCTTTCTCAATCATTAGTTATGCTGATTTTTTTGTTCAATGAATCCTTCAATGCTAGTATCCTAGTACAAAATATATCATATAGTGATTTCCCAGTGAACTTAAAAAATCTTGATGCCTTGGCTTTCTTCTTAAAGATAGTCATTTTGTTTTTATATTTCTTCGTATTTCTGCTATTGAGCTAGGAATGTTATTGCTTGAACCTTATAAAATAGAACAATTGTGACTTATGTTCCATAATGTATAGTCTTGACTTAAGTTTTTATTTGTCTTTATACTTTATAATGCTATTTATATATCCCTTTCAGAAAAAACTTCAGGTTCTTATGCTGCAAAAATATCTTATCTTGCTCCTGTATAACGAACCTATTTTAAAATGTTTGGATTTGGACTAACAACACTGTAGCATAACTGTGTAGCACTTTTCTCATAAATTTTCATGATGGATGCTTTCAAACGTGTTTATTTTGATCCTTTTATTCATACAGATTGCAGTCAAAAGATTGAAAGTTTGGAGCAACAAAGCAGACATGGAATTTGCTGTTGAAGTTGAGATATTGGCAAGAGTACGACACAAGAATCTTCTTAGTCTACGTGGCTATTGTGCTGAAGGCCAGGAACGGCTAATTGTATATGACTATATGCCGAATTTGAGCCTACTCTCTCATCTTCACGGACAGCACTCGACAGAAAGCCTCCTTGATTGGAATCGACGAATGAATATTGCAATCGGGTCTGCTGAGGGAATTGTGTGAGTACTATCCCGCCTTTCAATATTAACTTATGCATCTGTTGATTTTGTAAATACTAAAAATATAACCCGCTTTCAGATATCTTCACGTCCAAGCAACACCGCATATCATCCATAGGGATGTTAAAGCAAGCAACGTGTTGCTGGATTCAGATTTTCAAGCGCGTGTTGCTGATTTTGGCTTCGCCAAGTTGATCCCTGATGGAGCAACGCATGTGACCACTCGAGTTAAGGGCACCCTTGGCTATCTTGCACCAGAATATGCTATGTTAGGTAAAGCCAATGAGAGTTGTGATGTCTACAGTTTTGGAATTCTCCTTCTCGAACTTGCCAGCGGCAAAAAACCGCTCGAAAAACTAAGTTCTTCAGTGAAACGGGCGATAAATGATTGGGCACTACCATTAGCCTGTGAAAAGAAATTTAGTGAACTTGCGGATCCGAGACTTAATGGTGACTATGTGGAAGAAGAACTTAAAAGGGTTGTTTTAGTTGCTCTAATATGTGCTCAGAATCAGCCTGAGAAGAGACCTACGATGGTCGAGGTGGTAGAACTACTGAAGGGAGAGTCGAAAGAGAAGGTTTCGCAGTTGGAGAATAATGAACTGTTTAAGAACCCCCTTGCTTTGGGAAACAATAATGATGAAATATCAGCTGCTGAAGGGAGTTCTGACTTCATATCAGCGGAGAACGAATCTAAACATGAGATGGAAGAGAATGCAGAACCATGATTATTAGTCCAAAACACATGGAAACTATGAATTTGATATGGTTTGTGAAGTTTTCAGGATTTTTTTTTTTATAAATTATTATTATTTTATTTTTGTGCGGATATATTGGGCGCCTGTTTATTATAGCGGCCGATTGCTGCGTGTTTGCCTATCTATGAATGAAGCTATGAACCAAGCAAATTTACTGATGTGGAACTAGGGATTGATATGGTTGAGTACAGATTGTGTGAAGTTTGCAGAAATTGTAAGATAACGCTTTCTTTTCTTCATTTATTTTAGACCCCACAGGCTTTAAGATAGTATTTCTTCCATTTCATATCTTTGGTAGTTCAATTGTATCATTAACTGTTTTACAAATTCTCATTTTTCAATGCAAAGTTTATAAAATATTTTGAAGATATTAGAAAAACAAAGTTCAATTATATCTTAAATTTTTTAAGCAGCTATTGTTTTTTTAATAAAAATAAAATACTAAAATTATAAAATAGCTAGAATCCAGCGAGTATTCTGTCTTCCAAACAGAATATTTATGTCCTAAAGCAAAATATCGTCTTGTGGGGAAGCGAAAGATACGGCTCTAGCTCTGGCTCTAGCTCAAGCCAAAATGGGTTGGTGTTACTTGAAATAAAACAAGTGATGCTAAATATGAATGACTTTTTGGTACGTCTCCTAGTTTATTTACATCTAAAAATTACAATAGAAAATTAATTCATTTCATTAAAAATCAAATGGTCATGATAGAACATCATGATACATGAGAACCGATGTTATACATGACCTCTTTAGTTAGACTATGAGCAATTATATTAACCTCTTTCTTCGAAAACCCGGATATTCTAACATATCCCAATCAAATGGAACCCTTATCTTAAATGAATCATTTTATAGTTGATAGATACTCCTCCAAACATAACTTGCATTGTTTCCTATCTTAACATCAATGAAACGATGATTGTGTCTTCTCATGCAAGAGACTATTTTTTCCCCCAAAGAAAAAGCAAAAGACCTTTATAAAATAATATGCAAGTCTTCTTTTAATTTTGATAATATTTTGGAGAAAAACTTAATTATCAACTCCTTACAATGTCGAGAATCTGATTACACAACTGTAACACTCCCAACCCTTGGCCGACAGAGTACATACTGAATAACTTCTGATTTAAGTATTATGAGTTAAGATCCGTTGAAGATCATTGCAAAGGTTTGGTTTCAATGGTCGATTACCCCAAATTCATAAGCTTAGAAATTTACTAGTACAAAAAACCTTTGTTACTTGCATCTTTTTCATATTTTTTGAGTGTAGCACGAGAAGAACATCAGGTGATGAACAAATAACCTCTGTCCTCTCTCTAGTTACAGAACAAATAACCATCGCAACTTCTCCCTTTTCCAAACTAGCCGCCACTATGTAGCCCCATCCACCGGTGGTGCGATGAGATCTGCTTCTCTGCACCACCGCTGTTTCCTCCTCCCTCCAGTGTTCTGTTTTTTTCCGTCGACGTTTCTTTCATGTCCTTTCGCTGTTCCGTTCGGATCTTGCAGTTCTGATACGCCGTCGTTGTTCTCGTCAGATCTTGCTGGTTAGATATTCTATTCTGGTCTGTGTTCGTTGCCTTTTCGTCTGTTCGATCCGACGTCGCAAGATCCGGTTTTGGGTGTTGCTTCGTCGGGTTTGTTTGTTGTGGTTCTCTGTTACGTCGTCGTGGCAGCACCACACTCCGGTCACAGTGGCCGCCGCGAAGTGTCCTGGGCTCAGACGTTCACTCTCTAGGCATAACCACTTGGGGCGGTTCGTTGTTAACGCTGGCGTGCTTTGCTACCGTAGTCCTCTCCGGCGTGTGGCGTGGGTGTGGTTCTTGTCGTCCGTGTTGTAGATATGTGGTGGTGATACGTTGAGAGTTGTTCTCCGCACCACCGTCGCACACTTTTCATGTGTTTTGTGTGTGTGTGGGTGTGTGTCGTGACTGTTGTAGGTGGTTGTCGGTGTCGCTGTCGGTTGGGGCCACCATCTTCGGTGCTCGTCGGCGTGTTGTTTAGATTTGATGTTACGACGGTGGTGGCGATCTGTTCCGTCTCTCTTTTTCTTTGTTTGTTCCAGTTGTCGTTTTTGTGACCTCTTGCTTTTCTGGATGTTACTCGGAAGGGTTTGGTGCGTAGGCGCTTCGTGTTGGCGGTAGCAGTCATTCATGCATATTCAGTTTTGTTGTGAGGGGTTGGTTGTCGTTGTTGTGTTGTTCATTTGTTTGGGTCTTTTGTTTTTGGTCCGTGTTTCTTTCGTGGAGAGGGGCTTGTGCCTTTTCCGTGTTGGTTTTGGTTACTGTTCCTTCTTTCTGGTCGTCCAAGCTTCTGTGCGCTTTCCCAACCTCCCCTTCGTCATCGGCGACGTCTCTTAGGTCTGCAAAGGGTCGTGCAGTTGTGGTGGATCCAGTCTCTGGATGAGTTGAGATTTTTCTCCTCTGCGAAGATAGACGGTATAGTAGTCCAGAGGGTGGCGTTGAAAAGGTGTTCGGGGTGGTGCTTGTGGTGGTTGAGTTAGTGGCTTGTTTTGGTATGTTTAGGTTTGAGCTGGTTAGATTTGTGCAGTTGTTCCACCTGTTCTCCGTCTTTGAATTTGGCATCGGGATTTTGGTGGGCCGAGTTTGGACAGGTTTAGGTTTCTACTCAGGTGGGTCATGAGTTGAGGGGTGCCTTTTGATTTTTGTCGGGAGTCTGGTGGGCCGATCGCTTTTGATTCGAGATCGGGAGCTAGTTTCTTTGACGCATGCTCTCTTAGGCTTTTTGATGTCTCCTCTGGCTTATCCGATGTTGAGTGGGCATTTCTGATCGTTTGAAGCAACTTATCGTCATCGGCTGCTTTTTTAATCTCTGTTGGTGGTGTTGGAAAATTAATTGTTGTTGATTGTCCATTGGGTGTTTTGGTGTATTTTATTTTCTTTTTCGTGTAATACTTGGGATTTAATCCCTTTTTTTATATAATATATTTTGCCATTCAAAAAAAAAACATCTTTTTCCAACTATTATTTTCAATTACAAAGTCCATGGTTCTCCAATTTGCCTAATTTTACTGAAACACTCCACAATTTGTTGATCAAGTAAAATACTCTGCAATGATCTTCACCAAAAAAAGGCTGCTCTCGGAAAAGAAGCACTGAATGACGGAGAAAAATAAAGTGAAATGGTTCATACGACTATCGAGGGAGAACGACTGTGCTTTTTTTGTCAGCTGCTGTGTGAAATGTTTTAATAAGTAATTCATAAAAATTAGGATTACTTTATTAAGTGTTCTTAACCATCAGATTGATTTCATTATCAGGTTGAATGTTTTCAACTTTCAATCAATATTTCCGTCGAAATAATTGATCTTTTTATAATACTTGACAGCTAGGATTACTGTCTAAATGACTTTTTTTTCTGCTTCTGACCAAACCAAACTTCAATAATGTCAAGCTGAATTTAACATTTCCTTGAACAAAATGACTAGGCAAACGTTGGGGTAAATAGCTCAAATCGCGGAAACAGGCAAGTATATCCTGACTGACTGTAATTATTTACAGAACTATGATACTTTGGCTACAAAATCATCAGAGCGTACATTACAATAGACAATACAACAATGTATGACAAGTTTCAGAAATTAAAGGATCTGCCACTTGTTTTGTATCTCAAGATAAACTGAACATTTTATATCTTAAGAGAATGTATCCTCTCGATCTCCCTCGGCAATTGTCTCCCCTTCCTCCATATTGCTGAACTCTAAGAAATGAGTTGGTCTATGATCTTCGTGGTAATACTCCCTAGGGGTCCCAAGCTTCACTCCATACTTCATCCCCGACGCGTGCCTCACTCCCATGAAGTTGTAATTCCATGGACCATTATCAGGAATCTAGGAAATTGTGACAAAACAATCAGAAACAAATAAAATAATCTATTAATCACGATAAAAACAAATGTGTAATTAGATTGGTTTATATTTAATCCCTTAAATGTAGTTAAATTTCCATGACTCAATCATAGGTAAAAAAATAATTGGAAAACTGAAGGAAACAGTGAAGTTTACCATGTAGAAACCAAGGAAGCGATCACTGAGGAGCATCTGAACCTTCTCATAATGAGTGGGAAGGTAACCATGCGGGTTGCTTCCGGTATCCTTGTTAATACGTCCCCATTCATAACCAGATGGAGTCAGTTTATATGCAGTTAAAGAACATGAACCTGGAGTAAAACTGCAAGTCAAGATAATACACTTCTCCCCGTCCCATTGTTTATTGTTCTCTAGGACCTTGGCATGTGAAGTGAGATCCTGCAATGATAATTTCTCCGGTGAGATAACGTTATCACGAATCATAAATATATTTCCCCCACAAACAACAAAAAAGAAAGAATGATTTAAACTAAAGAAAGCAAACCTGAGGCGACAGCTGCGGAAGTTCATTTGGTTGAGTATGCATCCATCCCAAAGGTTCCAAATCAGTCAAGAAATCATGCTCTGGGAGAGCTGATGGGAGATGGACTTGTTGATGAGTCCCCCATTGTGGTGGCATGACAATGCACCGGATTTCCTTAACCTGAGGATTGTCAGGAGGACTTATACCATACAAGTACCCAGAAATCTGTGCTCGAAGATCTGCTATGCATATAAACTTTTTCAAAATGTTCTTTGGCATGATATAGGTATAGCCCGTTTCCTGCACAAAATTCAATGTTAAATATGATAGGAGTTGTGAGTATAATAAGATTTAACGAAACAAAGAAAAATAATGCAAACCTTTATATCCTCGGAGTTCACATATATGTGGTTTACTCGAAGGTATAAATTTGTGGCCGATATTGCTCTGACACGCCAATCAGTCTTCGAAGCAAAATTACCTTGCTCATAGGGACTAGTGGTGGTCACAATAAGTTCTTCGCCGTGAACATTTGTGGTCCTCGTTGTTACAGCTGTCACCTGGTTTGCTTCATGTGACTGTAAAGTAGTGAAAACAGAACTAGAGTAAATATTCTAGATTTGAGATGGCAGGATAAATCAATTTCAGGTAACAAAATCAATAGAGGCGATTAGAGAAAAATAGAGTTGTATAATATTTCCAGCAAGCAGCAAAAAGAATATAACCTGTTTTTCAATCTCTGCAATCTGTTGCCGCTGTTGTGAAGGTGGAGTAATCTCAGCACCAAGTATAATATCACGAATCTCGGACTGAGTCAAAGCAGAAGTATTCACATTGTTTTTCTTTGCATAATCAGAAAGTATGAGATCTCTTAATGCAACCTCCACCTGCCAAGGTATTACGTTAAGGCTATGAATAACGACGGGAAATAGAAAGCTGTAAAATAAGACCTCAACAAACTATACTATAAGCACGGACACAGACATTACAACCGATAATAATTTAAGAAAATGACAAAATTCAGTGTAATCATATATGTCGGTGTCGGACACACGTCTGTGCTTCATAATAAAAGTCAATGGTCCCGTAACAACCAATTCTTAAGAATCTAAGGATTGAACTTGCAACCAGCAAGTCTAAAACATAAGATTCTTAAGAATCTAAGGATTGAACTTGCAACTAACAGGTTTAAAAAATAAGAAATTGCAAATTAAATATACCTTCATCCACTGGTCATCACTTAGAGAAGGCCAGATGTGATGAGGTTCAGTGACAATAGTTTTGTCAGGCTTCAGTAACATCTTCGCCTTTTCGTTATTCACATGAAGTGCACGCAGAATCAGAATCAGCCTGGAGAATGCAGTGTATGAGGAAATGCTCTTCAGCCAGTCATCATAAATGTTGAATAAAACCATTTGTGGTTCTGTGGCCTTCAAAATGAGATCCCCAAATTTCTCAATTTTCAAACAAGCTTGGAAAGGAAGCTGCAGCTCACTTCCTTTGATAACAATATTGGGGAAATCCAGCAAGTGAACCTCCAATGGGTCCAACATTCCTTTACGAGTAACAATAATCTGCTTGGGCTGCTCTTCCACAGGCAAAGACCTTACTAGAGCTGCAACTTCTTCTGCTGTTTTCCACTTAGCCAGTTGGCCAAGACGCTTTTGACCGGCCCATACACTTGTATGAATAACCTGCAAGGTATGATGTAAGACATGAATACCTAGACAACTAACCTTAGAAACAGCTCAGTAAAAACGGGAACACTAAAACAAACCTTAAGAAACAACTGTCCAGTCCTTGGATTGAAAATAAAAATGGCACCATTGATGGGTTTTGTTGTAAGATTTCCTTCAAAAGTCTTATGAATTGTAACCCGATACACATTAGTGTCATCAACAAACCATATGATTTGGTTGCTGAATATCTCTCCATAGTTTTGGGAAGACAAATATGGTTCAGTGGGCTCAGAAGAGTACAACTGCAAACCTTTCCTGATGCGTTCCCTCAAAACATACAATGCAGGATTTGACTGTAATACACACAACATTAGTGCAACAATTGTGTTAGATAGTAAAAAAATTACATAGTACAAGCACAAGAGCTTATCAAAACAAATACGAAAGTTCACTCAAATGTAACTTCTTATGTAAGATTCTTATTTACCTTCATAATCTTATTCATGGCCTGCTGAAGTAGTGGCTTTGATCCAGGGAACCAATTCCCAAATGCAGAATGCAAGTTATATGCCAAATCAAGGCCAATCATAACCCCTGCATGGAGAAGAAAAAGAATGATCAAGCAACACTAGATATAAAATCATATAAGAAATATAGAGAAATGATAGAGACAAACCAGTAGGAGATGGGTATATAGACATATTATCTGTTGTGTAATCCATAAATTTGGCCCGGGTATAACGCTCAATGTCGTGAGAATCATAATCACCCCATCTTAGCTGAACATCAATCCAGTATTTATTGCTTGCTTTCTGATCAAAAACATCCTTAGATTCAGCTACAAGACTAGGCTTTGACATTGGCCATCTGTGGGCAGCAAAGAGAAGGATGTCCGCACAAGAACTGTTCATTTTATAACTCTTCCTAGGATGGATTGTTTCCTTCTGGACAGTCTCAATCTCCAAAGCGTCCAACTCTTGATCCAAAACCTGACAAAGATCCATGACAACACTCTCATGGATCTTCTGCCACAAGTGAGCTCTGAATATCTGGATAAGAGATATCTTCAAAGTTGGAATTTTCCCATGCATGAAAATACCAGTCAGATCAAGTTGCACTTGGAAACCAACATAAACATTGGCTCGGTTAATGGTTGGTGACCACCACAGTGTAAATCTACGGTTGGGTATCTGGTTGAGACCAGATCTCTGTGCATTGGTGAGCTTCTTATACTTCATAGATTCCTCAAAACCCGATGCCTTTTCCCAGAAGAGACCTTCCCAAGTTGGAAAACTGTGGAAAATAAAAATAAGAGGAGGATTACTCTTCTTCCAAAGTGGAGATAAATTAACAAGTAAATATTGGACCTGCTGCAAGCTATGAAGCACAGACACTCCTCAGATTATGCGTGTCCCGGTGTCGGACACGTGTCGTGTCCGACACCGACACTTGTAATTACACTGAAGTAGGTGACTTTTTTCAAATTTAGTTGTGTCAGTGTCCGTGTCGTGTCCGGGCTTCATAGGCTGCAAGTATATTTACAATTCCTAGACCTTGTGCCAAATATGATGTCAGGGAAAAGTCTGGCCCGTGACTTAAGACAGACGGACCATTTTAGGGCTGTGTTCTGTGTTTGAATTGTGTCCAACAAGACATGTCAACTAGCATCCTCACATGATAAAAATATTTTGACTCCTACATGGCTACAAAATTAACACACAACATCGACTCATATTGGGGAGCTATTAGAGATTTGAAAGAGATAACAAATCGTAGTATGCTCTGTCTTCAAATTCTAACCAATTTTAATTCGTAAAATAGTAAAGCAGGTGTGCTTTTCTCAGACTAGATACATTTCCCAAAGCTTTATATTTTAGTTGTTCACTATACTAGATACATTTCCCAAAGCTTATATTTTAGTTGTTCACTATATATCAACCAGTAGTAAAACTTGATATTTAACATGTATGGCAATTACTAGTTATGAATTGGGAACGGAATCTTCACTCTTACATTTTAAATTACGTAAGTTGTTACCCTGCAAGTGTCCTATAGTTTTTTTTGTCGCAATTACTAATTATAAATTGGGAATCTTCATTCTTACATTTTAAATTCTGTAGGTTGTTACCCTGCAAGTGTCCTATAGTTTTTTTTGTCGCAATTACTAATTATAAATTGGGAATCTTCATTCTTACATTTTAAATTCTGTAGGCGTTACCATGCAAGTGACCTATATTTTTTAGAACTTGGTGTTGCTATCATTCTATGTGTCTTTTGTGTCTCGTTACCGTGTCTGTCAGATTTACAAGATAAAATGCATACAGCTAAAAATAAGTGGTGTATAACAACTTGATAGACTCGTCAAGATTCATTTACTAACCCAACCAGAAGACTAATTCAACAGAAAAATATCACTTACTATGTTCCTTTGAATAATGTATGTTCAAGAATTCCTTCAACTCCACCAAGGGCTTGAATAACATCAGTTCGGTAATTATTCAGGTTCCACAACTTCCCATCGTGCCTCTGGTGTGTCCACCAGAAGGGATTTTGTTTTAGAACTTGATATTGCTTGAAGTCTGTACGCACCCTCCATCCTTTATCATAAGCCAAAGTGTGTCTATCCTTCTGAAACAAAGTGTTGATACGTGGTATTCCTCTGTCCCATGAGTCCTGCCAAGACAATCAAGAGTAAGTAAATATATAGATTCCCTATTATTGAAAAAAACAGACTTATTGTAACTACACAGTTCAAACACACCAAAACCCCAAATATTTCAGAGCACTCACTTCCAAATCCTCAAGGGTCAAGCGTCTATTTTGTGCTTGAGCTTCCTGCCTTTTCAATGCATATTCAGCCCAGACACGCTGTGAATCAACAAACTCACTTTCCCAAGGCTGCATCATCCAAGAAAATATAAAAAAACTATTTATATAAATCTATCAAATGTAAATACAAATACCAAGTTATGTAACAGAGAAAGAAATGGTTAACCTGTATATAGCGATAAAGATTGGGAATCAACTGGTCCTCCTCGTGACTCATACCACTTCTAAAGTGGGTTACACCAACATCTGTCTGCTGACTGTACCGTAGATCACTTTGTGGAATCAAAATGTGACCCATAGACAACATTCCAAGTCCTCCAATTTCCTTTGGGGTGTAGAAAATGACAGGTGGAAACCTGGTAAAAGAGACAGAAACACAGATTTGAACATTGAACTCAAAGCTCCAAATGAACTACTAAATAATTGTATGATTGTTACCTGCTAGGCATCTTTGAGTTGAGTCCAATCTTGATACGAGTCTGAATTTTATTTTCACATTTAACAAGCAAATCCAACAGCTCTTGAGTGTGTACAGTTGCCTCTCGGAAATAAGTCATGAGTCCTGAAAAGAACCAAAGTAAGGGAAAAAATTGACAAAAACCTCTGCCAAAAAACTCCTAGAACTTAATTTCCATTACCTATTAAAGCTGTATTCCACTTATTGACAATTTTTGTGAATGTAGTAGAACCCGAAGACATAAGAATCTGTCTCACACGATTCTCAAACACCTTCATGTGTTCATCGTCAACTCTTAAGAAGGCAACAGCTGTTCTTTCTTTTGTCTGTTCATTCTGGAGATTCCAGACACCATCTCTTGTGTTACTGAATGCTTCTTGAGTCATTCTAATTTTAGGAAGTATCCTCACTTCAAATCCACACCTGTAGGATATTAAGATGTGTTATCAAAGAGGGATCCATTCATTCATACACATAGGTTAAAGGATGAACCAAATCCCAAAAAACAAAGGACTGATAATCTGGAGTTGTTAATGATGGTAACAGCCAGGGATATTAACATATAGAAATGCAGAGTTTTGTATGGGTACAATATACTGATAGACAAATTGTTAATGTTGATAACAGCCAAGGACATAAACAAATAGAAATGCAGAGTTTTGTATGGGTACAATAACAATATACTGATAGAAATTGACAGCTAGAAATCTAAATTTTTATCTATACCATGACAAGTTGAACACCTAACACAAATTTAAAATTCTAAAAGACTTGAAAGAAAAAGTTCACAAACGTATCCTTCTACATGTCAAAAAACCAAGAAGGGGAAGGAAGAAAAAAGCTTAAAACAATTGATACTTACATGCTAAAAAGCAAGTTTGGATTATCCTTGCTATAAACAGAAACAAAGCTGTTTTCCCATTCCAGAGTTGTGATGCTTCGAGGAAGACGATTCTTCATATCCCAAAAGACACTCCTCCCAAGATTGACTGAAATCACAAAAAGTGAATCGATAAACATAATAAAAAGCAAAGGTCAAAATAACAAGTCAAAACCCACACAAAGTAAAAGGAAACCACATACCGTCATGCTTCATGAGCCTCATTCTTGCATTTCTTGGCCAACACTTCTTATTATTGTACCCCACCATGTTCTCATTGTTAGGATCAGGATGCTCGGTGAGATATCGCTGAATGAGATCCCTGGCCTCCTCATGTGTGAAGCGAAATAATATGTGAACCCGGTCTATGTACCGAGAATACAGCCTAATTGGATGCCTGGTCTCCACTTTGGTGTCCCAATAAGTAATGAACTCGTTAGGCATCTGCGGTGGACCAGCAATCTCACTTGCTCGAGTTAATCCAAGAAGCAAAAGATCCAATACTAGGCCGTAATATTGAACAACAAAAGATGCAAACTGCAGTCCACGTATAAGTCCATATGAATTTGTGTGGCTCATATCCTTATATGACAGCACAATATTGTTTTTTGCCGTGATATAATCAGCAATGTTAGGGTCTAGAACCAAATGGAGAAGCCTGTAATATAACAAATACATTTAGAATAGAAGATAGCACTAGTTTCAGTCAAAAATTTAAAAGTGGTTAACAAATGCACACCTATTTAACATTGTTAAATCAATCTTCTCGAAAAATTTCTCAAACTTGGTCTGCAGCATCACAACGCACTGACCATCGCTGGTGTCCCAGACACCTTTCAAATTATTGATACCTTGACACCATTTGTAAACCAGAAGAGGCGGTGGCTCTGAATCTGCAGGCTTGATCCAGTTGGGAAAGAGATGACGTTTGTCGCCTTCATACCACAGATATTGATCAAGATATGCATCTGTAATTTTCTCAAGAGGCTCAATCTCATAAACTGGAATCAAGTAGCTATATAAATCCATAAACTCTATTCCAACCTGCAAAACAAAACAAAAATTTATGAGTCATGTGATAGGGATGAACATCCTTAAGAATATACATCTAATTTTCATTTTATTTGCATACCTCTTTGAAGGCACGTTGGGTGAGGAGGTGCCGCTTGATTCGCGATAATGCCTCGTGTGGATTATCATAAGCTTGTTCAATCAGCCCTAACTCCTCTCTTTGCAGTTGATTTAATTTTACTGCAACACTGTAGGATTCCTTCAACCTCTCAAGTGCAAGGATAAGCAACTTCGTATCATGCTTGTATGATAGAGGTGGAAATGGAATATGGGAGAACTTCCTAGATTGCAACCAATGGACTGTAGTTGTATAGACAGTAGCACCATCTTCAGGAGTAACATATGGGCCATCTTTCAAATAATTGCATTGGCGCTCCTGCTCAGCCATCAGCCAAAGACGTGTCATTCTTCCAAGATTCTTGCGACAAACAGTCTTATCAACAGTTGGTCCTCTTCTTATACGCTCACGATTATAATGGGTAACATTTGTCCACCAATCTGCTTTTGATTTCACATATCGAAGGATCACATTCTCTATCTGTACAGGCATACCAGGAACCTTCCAAGGAATATTTGCCTTCCAGCATCGCCATGCTTCACTCAAATGCTGCAGTATAACTCTTGCCTTATTCCCCTTTATACCATCTGGCACAGCATCAATCACATCATGAATAACAGCTCCCCGAAGCTCCAAGTCAAAATGGCTCTCAACACGCTGCTTAGTGACGGTCTTCGCCACTCCTTTAGAGTGGCGTCCCTCAAATTGTCGTGCCAGTAAATTTCCAAGCCATCATTCAAGAAGGGGCACAATACCACGAAGAAAGAATAACCAAACCCTCCACATTGGTGCCCAGAACCCACAACCGGGTCCCTTCCCGACAGGGCCAGTGTTAAATCGGTAGTAAATCAAGTGTTTCAAGTCTTTGCACATTCTTATTTGTTGCATAAGCCTATACTTGTACCGATACATTCCGGTCAATTGACCAACATGAGAGAAAGTATATTGGAGGCCATCCGCCAGCTGGAAAGCATCAACATTACCCAAACGATACTGAACATTGGCATCCACCACAAGTTTTGTTAAACGAAGGACCTCACGACAGAGATGAAATGCATTACCAAATCGTGATTTCTTACGCTCTTTTGTAGTCAAGGTTTTGACAGGCTTCAAATTAAAATTATAATCAAGGTGAAGATAGTTCAAATTTTTCCTGTGTATTAACAGATTCAACATGTTGTACCCCTGCTTGCAAACTTGAAGACCTGCTTCAACCCAATCAAGTTCTGTGGTCTGGAAAAACTTTGTTGCTTGAAGTGATCTGAATAAGTTCTTCTTTCGTTGAGGCTTAGGAGGTCTATGATGCAGTTCATTCAACACAAAATACTTGAGCAACTTCTGATAACTAACTCTCACTTTTACCGGATACGATGGAGGACAATGCTCCTTGTACCATTCTGACACAAGAGGAATGTCTTCTGCACGCCTCAATCGGCCCGATCTCATGTTAAAAGGACGGGGAGCAAAAAGCAATGAGATTCCATCAGTGGTAGTATCAGTATAAAGCTCCACATCTTTGAGAAAAGGTTCCACACCATCCGGCAAAATCCAGTCATCACCATCATCCCCATCGCAGATTTCCATCTTGTGCTGCTCTTTGTTACCAGCACCAGCTATCGGGTGTATCAAGGGATCATAATAAAATGCAGGTAAATCAGGATCATCAGCTTTCACATACATAACCATGGGAGTATGGTAAACACCAAGCCTTAC
>Ga0315915_1003390_pt1 | contig 20232 bp, 8 predicted proteins | sample MpolbnodulesMG_FD_207738 | JGI IMG/M metagenome (GOLD analysis project Ga0315915, IMG submission 207738) | Medicago polymorpha root nodule microbial communities from Los Angeles, California, United States - branched nodules | ecosystem: Host-associated > Plants > Roots > Nodule | place: USA... | reverse complement strand
TAAAACTGCATTTAAGCCATTATTATTTATAAATTTTAACATTACATTTTTTTCAAGCTCAATAACGAATATATATCTATATTTGTTAAGATATACATCACCCATTACCACATACTAGTTCATGGTGGATTCTACGTGGGCCAGCTGAGCAAGTGGTTTACCGTATGTAAGTAATAAGAACCGTCTAATATCGAGGGTGCATCAATCATATCATGGAAAGATAAATTAAACCTTACTATAAATTAATCTTACAGGAAAAGATAAATTAATCCTTATGCATCAATCACATTGGGGTGTGAAAAATATAATGGAAAATGGAGAAATCTTTTACATTTTGAAAGAGTATTTTTCAGAGAAAAATAAATTAATTCTTATAATTAATTAATATATATTATTTTAAAAATATCACAACAACATAGATTAAGTATGGTTTTGGATGGACAATGTCCTTTACTTTGCACCGTGAGTAGATAGAGACTATTGACTTATAATTAAACACAATTGTTTTTACAAAGTGACTAATAATAAGATAGTATTTAAGTTGCTTGTAAAGATTCTCCTAAAAAAAAGTTGCTTTTAAAGATTAATTATATATTTTCTATTTGTAAGAGATGTTTTTTTCTTTTTTCTTTTTCTAATTTGGTTTGTGTAGATATGGTATGAAATGAAACAGAGAAGGGGTAAAAAATAGTTTTGACAAATGAGATGAAGACACAAAATTAGAAAGTGAAGAGCGTGATTGTCGGAGAGATGAAAAGAGGGTCGAACACGTTGATGGTACCATGCAATTGTGAAGCTATTACCTCTCATTCATTTTCCTTCTTAGTTTTAACACTACAAAATAAAACCTTTGCTTGTCAACCTATCCCAATTTGACTCTTCCTTCCTTCCTTACTTCCTGTGTGCCTCAAAACTCACACATAATCTCTCCCCCGCAACCTGAGGATTCAAATATTTAACCGTCAACTTTCTATAACAACCACCTGAAATAACCGAGTTCTGGTGGGCTCATTGTTCAATATTGTTTCATTTTCCAATTTTGAATTATATATGGTTGTTATTATTTGATGGTAACTAATCATGAATATAATCATTCTGACTTGTTTCTATTTTTTGTAGTGTAAAAGAAAAAGAAAAAGAAAAAATTAACTTAAGGGAGAGGGAGAGAGATATAAATGGGAGATTCGCCACATAAAGGAGGGGGAGATGGCTGTAAGTCATTGATGGAAGACCTCCTCGGACTTCTAAGGATCCGCATTAAGCGTGGCGTCAACCTTGCCGTTCGTGATGTTAATACTAGTGATCCATACGTCGTCGTTAAGATGGGCAAGCAGGTTACTTATATTATCTCTTTCTTTCTATTTCCATACCATGTTAATTAATGCACATAATTTCAATTGAATAGAAAACTTTGCATAGTAAGTTTGTATAAAATATATTTTCTAAAAATACACTCAAACATGATTTTTTTTTCCCTTCAGAGACTCAAGACTCATGTGATTAAAAAGGATGTCAACCCTGAGTGGAATCAAGACCTTACACTATCTATCACAGATCCCATTCTTCCATTCAAACTGGTAAAAAAAATCGCCTTTATGGAGATGTTGAGAATTATAAAAAAAAAAAAAAACTAATTTGCCTTGTTTAACTGAATATTGAATATTGCAGACTGTGTATGACTATGACACATTTAGCAAAGATGACAAAATGGGAGATGCTGATTTTGACCTCTCACCATATATAGAGGCCTTAAAGACGAACTTAGAAGGCCTCCCAGAAGGTACTATAATCACCAGAATACAACCGTGCAGACAAAACTGCTTGGCAGAGGAGAGTTGCATCACTTATTCCAATGGCAAAGTTGTCCAAGATGTTGTCCTTAGATTGAGAAATGTTGAATGTGGTGAAGTGGAAATTCAATTGCAATGGATCGATCTTCCCGGTTCCAGGGGTTTATAAGCTTCGATTAAATGAAAATTCCCATTCTTTGTTTCATTAGTTGTTACTAGAGACTGCATATAAGGTTTGCTTTGTTGAACAAAATATCCGTTCTTTATTGGATTTTAGGGCATTGTTAGTAGGGTTGAATACCTAATTTTCCCTTATGCTTCATGTCTTCTCCGTCTCCTCTCCTCCGGAAGCTTGTTCCATTGGGACTCAATTTGTATTTCATGTATTTTGCTAGTCAGTCTGCTACTAGATGCCAGCAAGTATCATATTGTTTTTCATGAAGGAAAAAAAAATGGTTTAATATAATTTGGGAAACATTATATTGTTATTGTTTCCGACATATGTTCAAAAGTTCTTGAGAGCCATAGTTGGTCCTAAAGTTTATCTTTGTAAAGTGAGTAATTTTATAAAATTAATTATGAAGGTCAATAAATATGTGTAAAAATAAATTGGTATCCGAGTCTCGCCTAGTTAGTTACTAAAGTATTAGAAAAATAGTAAGGGTTTTAGATTAATTGCAGTCAGTTGCAAATTTATCAAACTTCATGTAGTCCCAACAACAACAATAATATATGGTTTATATTGTGTTTCTATACAAGTTCCCGCTTTAAATGTCCCAACAAGTAGACGGTGGGATTAAATCCACCAGGATTAAATCTACCAGGTTAGTCGGTCTTTAAGTTAGATATCGAGTTAAAGAAAATGATTTAAAACAATCCTCTAGTTTGGAGGAGGGAGATTATCATGAGTTTATTATTAGTACTAGCGAAAAGATGGACATTCACGTGCCCGTCTATATGCTCTTTTTTATTGTGCTAATATTTGAAAATTATGAACGGTGTTTTTTATTAAATTTTGATTTTGATTAAAAGTACAAATATAAATGATTTTTGTTTTCAAATTATAACAAATCAAACTAACCATGATTATTTATTTCAATGACACCAACGATATAGCAAAAAAATATAATTTAAATTCTTTTTTTTAATGATATCGACAAAGATCTTTATTATAGAAAAAGTTATTTAAAAGTATAATTGGGATAATGAAAAAATAAGTATAGATACACTCATCTAGTTTGTTACACTTTTTAAAGGATAAAGAAAAAAAATGGGCATATATATACTCATATCATGTTTGTCACACTTTTATTTTAATATTTTTTATTCTTATCTATTTGTTACATGTGTTATTTGTATTGAAAGTTGAGGGTAATTTTGGAAAGAGAAAAGGTAAGTCTAAAATAGCTAAAACATGTCATTTTCTTTATATATAACTAGCGAAAAGACGGACACTCACGTGCTCGTCTTTCCGGTCTTTTTATTACGTTAAAGTTTGAAATTATGAACGGTGTTTTTTATGAAATTTTGACTAAGACTAAAAATATAAATGTTTGTTGATTTCAAGTTATAACAAACCAAACTAATTATGATTATCTTATTTTAATGACACTAATAATATAAAAAAAAATCTAAATTCTTTTTTTTAATGACACCGACAACAATTTTATTATAGAAAAAATTATTTAAGGGTATAATTGAAATGATGAAAAAGTAGGTATAAAATATAGAAAAAGACTTAGGTACAATTCCTTAGGTGCTTTTCGTATGGTTCTTAACTAAATTCATCATGATTTTCTTAAATCCATAATTCTCTCAAAGTTTGTTATCTCCAAAAAAGTTGTATTTTTAGTTAAAAACCATACGAAAAGCACCTAAAGAATTGTACCTAAGTTTTCTCCATAAATATATTCATCTAGTTTGTTACACTTTTTAAATGATAAAGGAAAAAAAAAATTATATATTCATATCGTGTTTGTTACATTTGTATTGAAAATTGATGGTATTTTTGGAAAGAAAAATTCAGCCCAAAAGTGCTGAAATAGATAGTTTTCTTTATATATAATATAGAATAGATATAGATTATTAGCGAGTCAAAAAATTTTAGGCTTAAATGCAATTTTGATCTCCCTATTTTCAAAATTGTTAACTTTTGAGATCCCATTTTTTAAAACTGGCATTTTGATCCCCCTAGTTTCAAAATCAACAAAGAAATTTGGTCTCCCTCCTCTCATGATGATGTGCATGTTTGTTAATGATGTGGATTCTACATGTCATTGCCTATTTGACACATCATTTTCATGTCATTTTAATTAAGAATTGTATATTAAAATATCATAAAATTAAATTTCAAATTAATATTGAAATGAAAAAAAATTGGGGGGAATAAAATTAGAAACCCTAAATTGTTCTTCTATTCCCAAATTGAAGAGAAAATTCTCAAATTGAAGACCCAAGAACAGATCCGGAGATGTTCATCTTCCTTCCAAATTAATTTTCGTCTTAATATAAATTTGTAATTTAATTTTATGATATTTTAATATATATATATATATATATATATATATAATCTTTAACTAAAATGATATGGAAATGAGGTGTCAAATGATGTACTATGTAGACAATGACATGTAGGATTCACATTATTAACGAGCATGCCACATCATCATGAAAGGAGGGGGACCAATTTTTTATTTTTTTAACTAGATGTTCGACCCGTGCGACACACGGGTCCTAATAGAGATCAATAAGTTATATTATATATTTATTGATGTTAAATAAGTTGTAGGAAAAAAATTGACCTTATGAGACTTAGTTTAATAGGATTTTATGGTGCACCCGTGAGAGAGTTATGTGATTTTTCATCATAATTATTGGCCTTTGAACTGATATACCAGTTCCAGACAAACAACTTGAAGATGCATTAATATTGGTGAGGATTCAAATACGTCAAAGCAATTTTACTATGTATAATTGTTCCGAGGAGTTGTTTATAGCAAGTGAAATACTATATGTGGATGTGCCACTGCCAACATGCTGCAGCAGGGGCTAAAAGTTGTGATATACTCTTTTTTATGAACAGACTTGTGATATACTATTGCTTGGATGAAAAGAATATTATACATAGGTGTTTGTGAAAAATACACGCCGCTATGTAGCTTGAATATTTTATAAAGAGATAAGCTCTAGTGTATTAAGATGATGATTGTATATGATTCTTTTAAAAAAAACAAAACGATGCTTGTATGAGTTCATTCATGTACTACATTTCCACTTGTAACATTTCGTATGCTATATATGAGTAGTGAAATCTTGATATTCTTCGATTAAAATCTTCATTAAAGATCTGTCAAAAGTTTATGCAACACAGTACATTGCCAAATAAAAATAAACAAAAATGAAAGGCACCAAATTAAAATATTGATCTCTATGAATGACTGTATGCACATATTTTTTGAGATCCACCATAACATTTTACTGACACCAATTAACAGTAAACAAAAATGAAAGGGAAGTGTCGTATGTAGGGGTGATTTTAATTTAGGCTTCAATCCAATAAATCTAAAACGCACTAACCATCGCATGAATGCCACTATCATGGCAGTGGTGGTGTTTGGACGAACATGTCAAATACTAGAACTTTATTAGCTAAAATGAAAGCCAAATCAAATAGATTTATATTTAAGGGAAATGCTAACCGGTACCTTTGGGCACTGATTAAGTATACTAAAAAGGTAATTATATAGTAGTTAATACATTGAAATTATGTAATTAATTTATAAAAAGTCAAAAACAGTTTCTTTTTATGGTAATAATTTCCTTTTTTGGTATGCTTAACCACCAGTTAGCATGACCCTATATTTAATTAGGGTTAATATGTATTCACCCCCTGTAATTTGGGCGAGTTCTGGTTTACCTCTGTAAAAAAAAAGTTTAGATTACAACCCTATAATATGAAGATTCTCCACAAAACACCCTTGTAATATGAAGATTCTCCACAAAACACCTCTGACCCCATCCAGACGCTGACGTGGCACGCCACTGTGTAATTATTTTTATTTTTATTTTTTTTAAAACCTGACACGTGTGTAATGGACACTGACGTGGCATGCCACTGTGTAATTATTTTAATTTTAATTTTTTAAAACATGAAAATTAATTTTAAAAAATTTTAAAATAAGAGAAAAAAAATTAAAAAAACGAAAAAATTTGGATTAAAAAAACATTAAAAAATTAGCTTATATTATTTTTTAAAACATGAAAATTAATATTTTTTTTACCAAAACATTAAAAAAATTAGCTTATATTATTTTTTTCCGAATGTTTTTAAAATTTTAATATAATTTGGATTTTTTTAAATTTTTTTATTTTATATATAATTTTTTGAGAAATATATATATAAAGAAAACAACCCCTTTTAGTTTTTTTGGACTGGCTATATCTTTTCAAAAATGCCCTCAATTTTCAATACAAATAACACATGTAACAAATAGATAAGAATAAATTTAAATATTAAAAAAATTTCCAGATTTTTTTTATCCTCGATCTTTAAATATTAAAAAATATTCTCAAATCTGTAACACGTTGTAAAAAAAAGTTTGGAATCAAATTTTCGAAAAAAAAATCTAAATTTTCCTAAATTTGTATCCAAATTTTTAAAAATAAAAATATTTTCCAGATTTTTTTTTTGTTGAGCAAATTTAAAAAACTTCTTTTTCAAAAAAAAAATCTGTTTTAATTTCGAAAAATGTATATTTCCATATTTTCGAAAATAATTTAATTTTTTTTCGAAATAAAAATTTTGAAATTTCGAAAATAATTTGAAAAATTTATGGAAAATTAATTTTTTTTAAATATATATTTTTCGTAAATTATAAATTTTGGAATTTTCGAAAAATGTACATTTCAAAATATTAAAAAAATTGAAAATTATTTTTTGTAATAAAAAAAAATCCTGATTTTATTTTTAACTTTTACAAATTTTTAAATTTTTTTTAAAAAAACAAAATTAATTATACAGTCAGCATGCCACATAATCAGATATGCACAGTCAGCATGCCACTCAGCTCACCACGTCAGCAATTCTGCACAGTCACATGGTTCAGGGGCTAAAATCAAAGAATCTTATTTTACAGGGTTGGAATCTAAACTTTTTTTTTTACAGGGGGTAAACCGAAACTCGCCCAAATTACAGGGGGTAAATACATATTAACCCATTTAATTATCATACATTAAAAAATCACACAAAGCTTTAATGTAATTTTTTAATTCCAAGCAAAAACTTTTTTTAATTCAAAGCAAAAACTATTTTTAATTCCAAGTAAAAACTATTTTTCTTACTTATAATCTGACTGAAGTTTATAAACAAAATCAATTTTAAGAGGGAACAAAAGAAGCCATCCGAAAGAAAAAAAACCAAAACCAATCCTAAAGGGCCAAACCACACCAACGTACACTGAAAATCCAGTATGGCACACATACAATCAGCCAGACAAAACATAAATGATAAACTTGTATTCAGTACCAAAGCACTTGTTGACCAAAACATTGCTATGTTGCCGCTACATTACTGTACCACCAGGAAACTCTAGCGTACCACATTGAAAGCTTCAATGTATTCTTCATTTCCTTCTCTTTATCTCAACCATGGAAAGATTCTACCTCCATCTGAATAAATCTCAAACCTCCATCTGAATAAGTCTCAAACAAAGTTGTGAGTGATCTAGTCATTTTTGTTGCTGATACATCTGCAGTTATGGATAAAGTTTGATTGTAAGGGAGAAAGAATTTTCCATTATATAACATGATGAAGTTGTAGGGGAGTAAGATCAATTTCTTTTAAGGCATAAACGAAGCAGGATACTGTAAATGATAGAAAGTGTATTGGTAATATACCGTTAATAGTTTGAAAGAACATTTAAATATGGGTAATGAATGATGTTGATATAAGGGCCAAATTAATAATGGGGCGAGGAAAATTCAAATTTAAATGAAGAAGGCAGAAAGTCACCAAAGATTGGGACGTGTAAAAGCTTCTTAACGAAGCTAGGTTTAGTTGTTGAGGAGGGAATTAAGGCATAACATTAGGGCTAACCAATAGCTAAACATTACACATGTAAAAGCTTCTTAAGGAAACTAAGTTAAGTTGTTAAGGAGGGAATTAAGGCTTGTAATTAGGGTAAACCAATAGTTAAACCTTATAAGCCTTTAGAATAAGAAGATTAGGGGGATCAAAATGCTGGTTAAAAAATGGGATATCAAAAGTCAACAATTTTAAAAATAAGGGGATCAAAATTGCATTTAAACCAAAAAAATTAATAATGCTTCTTTCAAAAGATAAATTATTAGTATTCTAAAAGCTAAATGGCATGCACTAACATATCATTCTATCCATTTTATGTACGAAGTTAACTAAGAAAATGATCTTCATTACCTCTCATATTTATAGAGAAGACAATCATTGTGTCAATAAAATTATTTCTCTTCGATTGGTTACAAAATACTGATTTTGCTTGGTGGGATACTACTCCCTCTTGTACATGGATTTCATCACTATCATATGATGTTTTTTCACTATAATTTTTGCTTAAAAAACTTGATATTGATTAATCACAACTAGTGTTCAAATACACACTTGAAATTATGGTTAATGACAATCAAAATATGATTATGACAGTTTTAAATATAACCTAAAAGTTAAGAATTTGAATTTTTTTTCTTACTCTATATAATGTGAATTATTCAAATTGGTTTGTATATGTTTCAAAAGTTTAGACATTAACATGTATTTATTATTCACTTTTTGCAATTTGGTCCTTATATTTTTCTAAATTTTCAAATGAGTTCCATATTTTGCAAATTTTCCAATTTGCCCCTATTAATTATAAGGTGGACCAGATTGTAAAAGAAAAATCTAAAGATAGACGCACGCCTAAAACTCATTTATAATTATTAAGATATGTAGACAAAGTTTCTAAGGCGTTTTGAGTCTCGAATAAGGAATAACTAAACCAATCGCCGTTAACTCTTGATTATATGTTTTAGATCCTATTTATGTCTCGGATGATTGTTGTTGAGAGGCCACCACCAAATGTTTGTGAGGTATTTCTAATATCTAATTCCTAATATCTTCATAAATCAAACATGTCATCGTAGATCCTAGTAAATACTGGAATTACTCGAGTAAACCAACATTTATTTCAATCATATAAGAGATAATTTCCAAAATCTTCGAGATGTATCTTTCAAAGATAACTTATGGGTAAAATAGTCTTTCGAAAGATAAGCTAAAATCCTTTGGGATGTATCTACCTGACATATGTATTAAGGGTAAAAACATAATTTTGAAGAGTTTAAGTGACATGGATGAGGCCTAAAAAGAACTCCTTCCAAAAAACTACTATATATTTTTAGTAAAAAAAGGGTTGCATTGCTTGTGTTAATGGGCCACCCATTGTGAAGATAAAAAATGAATTTTTGTCCAAATGGTTCCCTATTTGAAATTGTTCTTTAAGCTTCCTTGTTTGCTCTTAGACACCCTAAAATTATCTTTTTACCTCCAATAATTGTTACATGTCATTCGCCGATCTATGATAGTTGACTGTCGTTTTAGATCTAGAGCTGTATATAAGGTATAGGTGTTTGTGGTGCAGTTTGGTTCAGCTTTGAGGCTAAAAGTCATCCGAACTGCAAGATAGAAAAACATGCAGTTTGGTTTGGTTCAGTTGAGTTTTAAAATGAAAACCGAACCAAACCAAACCAATGCAGTTTGGATTGGTTCGACTGTTACATTTTTTTGCGAGCCAATACAATTTTTTGTTTTCAACATTAAAATCAAGTTAAAAGTTAAAAACAACTTATTTTCAACAATGTTCCCATAAACATAGACCAAATTAAAAACATGGACCAGAAAACTCTTATCATTCTCTAAAAAATTTCATTGAGTTTTTATTCAAGATATATCTAACATTAGCATATATCCAGAAGTGCAATTATAATTAAGTTAAAGCACAAAAATATAATTTTAAAATCAAAACCATAGGAAAAACTTAACAAGAGGATAAATATGTCGTAGTCAAAAAAACAAAAAAGGAAAAAAAACATCCTATTCTTTAAATTTTCTCATTGAATTTCTATGAGTACTGGGTTGGTGACTGAAGTTTTAATTAGTGTTTCTCTTATGCTGTAGTTTAGTTTGGTTGTTAAAATAAAAACCACAAACTGAACCGAACCATGCAGTTGAGTAAAAAAATGATATGAATACACCCAAACCAAATGTGGTTTTCAGTTTAGGTTGGTTCGGTTTGCAGTTTTTCTATTAGGTTAGTTTGATTTCGAACACCCCTGGTATAAGGAACATGTTTCTTTTTTGGCTAAAATATGGTTTTGGTCCCTGCAAATATGCCTCGTTTTGGTTTTAGTCCCTGTAAATTTTTTTTGTTGTTTTTGGTCCCTGCAAATTTGTCTCGTTTTGGTTTTGGTCCCTGACCCCACTTTAGTGATGATTTGCACACGTGACACATGATGATTGAATCCATTCATTAGAAAAATAGTCCCTGCAAAATCTTTTGATTTTTAAAAAGATCCCTGCAAAATCTTTTGTTTTTGAAAACAGTCCCTCCAGGGACTATTTTTTTTTTAGAGGGACCAAAACCTTCTTCCTATTTTTGTACTTGCAGGTCGATCTGGAACAATCATTAACTACTGTAGACTAGCGAACGACTATTAATTGTTGTTGGGATAAAAAGGTAATTCCAAAACGTCTAAGAGCAAATAAAGAAGATTAAAAAGCAATTTTCCTCCACTTTTAGTTTGTCAAACTTCTTTGTCCATTTTCACTCCACTGTCTTAAAAACACATACTCCAGTACCTGACTCTCGTCATCCATTTTCGCGACACCCATGTCCCGGCCATTTCAATCAACTTACTTCACACTTGTTTTAACATTGACTATGCACTCACTCTCAATCTAATTCCCTAATGTGTTGGCTAAGATTACAATGTCGTCCAAGATGGAGAAATTTGTTGTTGCCAAAAAATATATAAATTAGCAATCATATATCTGATGACATTGTCTTCTCCATACTGTCAAAGTTTCCCATCAAATATTCGAAGCTATTTCAATGTGTATGCAAATCATAAATTCTCTTGTTTTAAAACCCTCTTTTCACGTTATAAAAAAAAGAAAAAAACATCTTTTCATGACAATATTTTGCACCAATATCATGTCTTATTAGGATGATACATCACTCATCCTTGAGCAGCAAACTGTACCTGCCATGATGGGTGATCAAGTCCACACATGGAGCAATTTTTCCATAGACACAGACACAAATCAAATTTATTTGGATGCGCGCACACAAATCAAAAATTAAAAAATAAATTATTTAATCATATCATTTAAATCTTTTCTCTTTTATTTTTTTCCATTTGTGAGTGTATACCTAAATAAAATTGATTTATGGTTGTGCATATATTAGAATTTTCCCCACACATCTGTTGAAGCTCCAGTGTTAAATTATTTTGATATCAATCTAACAATATTTTTTATTTTTTTTGTCAAAATCAATCTAACAATATTTAAATTGTGTATCCTAAGTACTAACGCAATCTTCAAATTATTTATATTTTGATGTTGTACAAAGTTAAGATAGATATTTTGTGGATGCATCAATTATTGGTTATTGTATGACTCAATAGATTCTACTGCATGTGTTGCTCCAAAAACAAAAAGATTCTTTTAGCCATTTTACCCGATATATAATTGGTAATTACTAATTAAAAATAGAAAATAAAAGCTTGATGTGGCTGAAAAACCATGTGGCAAAGAACCATTGGCCCAACGGGATCCTGATAGATTCCGTTCAAGAATCGTTTGTTTCTTTTCTTCATCTCGCCTCATCGCCATCGCCATCGCAATGCAAAAGAATCTTTGCCAAAAAAGATCATTATTTAACTTAAGAGCCACGTATTAGATGATTCATTAGTTTTTGTCTTAATCTTTCTCAAAAAACACCACCAATAAAAATATGTATTCACCACCCAAAAAAAATCTTTCTCAAAAAAGATTTGGGTAATCCAAAATTTAGTGAAGAGGTAAACAATATCTAGAAGTAAGAAAAAGGTATATATACTTGAATTTTTTTTTTGTTACAACTTGAGAAGTTTGTTACAAAATATGAATTTTAAGGTATATATAGCATCACCAACTGCTTAATGAAAATTCGGTTTTGTTTTCATTTGGAAAATTGATCTCTATTTCCACAAAATTGCAATTTTGATCTCCATTCTTTTAATTGTACAATTTTGATCCCTTGTTTTAATTTTTGTCTACTAATTATCATCCTCTTTAATGATAATGATGTAACAATAAATTATTCTCTTCTTCTCCTTTTTCTCTTCTTTTTTTATTCAAAATAAATTATTCTTTTCGATAGAAAAAATATAAATTATTTTATTTGATTTATGTCATTTCAATTGATCTTATTTTATTTACGGATGATTATCGCAACCAAATTTAAAGCTATGTTTTTAAAAACTTTCAACAATCAGGCCTTCGTATATGTTAGATCATCTAATATAACTCGACCCATTAATCTAAGTGACCAGACTGTTTTTTTTTTTTTTTTAAATCAAAGAACAACGTTTTACTTTAAACCGTGTTCTTATATTGTATTATTTTTTATTACATTATTCTTATATATTGTATTAGGAATAATAAGCTCAATTGATCAAAAGAATATTAAAAATTTAAAATAACTTTTATGAACAAATATTATTTTCAAATGAATTTGTGAACCTATAAAAACCTATTTATGATTTCACATAAGCTGAAATAATTATCAAAAAGAAGAATGAAATATTTTGTTTTAAATATAATTAAAAGAATAATTTGGTCATTACATATTCAAAATCATTTTTCATTCAAACTATTCAAACAACATAACTCATAAGAATCATTTTTAAGTGTGTGTATCCAAACATAAATCAATTCACATCCAACTCACTCTTAACCAAATTCAATTCTCACCGCCACCAAACCAAACACACACTAAGCCTGTTATTTTTTTGAAAAAAGGAAAACCATTATTTATATTTTAATAGATAGACTAAATGATAAGAAAGATCGTAAACTCATTAAACTCAAGAGTAAATAATGATACAAATAATAAATTTTGTGATGTTACAATAAAATAAATAAAATAAGAGAAATGATATTTGTAGAAGTAGTATTATTTAATCACCGGGGGCGGAGGGAATGGTGTATATAAATGAAGGTGAAGGTAGATTGTGTGGTGTGAAGAGGCAGAGAGAGAGAGAGAGATCGATTAATGCAGCAGAGAGGAAGAGCTTCTAACCGTAGATCCAGGAGTTTCTCAAGGTCTCGCCTCGCTATCGAAGGCACTTAATCAAACAAACCAAACCAATCCAATCCATGGCTTCACCACCAGGTATTATGTCACTCACTCTCTTCTTCATTAATGTCGTAATAATAATAATGATTCGCATTTCAATTTTGCAGTTATGACGACTACTGATGAACGTGAAATTCAGAAATCATACTGGATTCAGCATTGTGCTGATCTCTCTGTTGAGGCTATGATGCTCGATTCCAAAGCTTCTGATCTCGACAAGGAAGAAAGACCTGAGGTCATCATCTTTCACATTTCTTAATAATAACAATAGATCTAATCTCAGCCACCTACATTATTAAGATCCAATTGCACCATGTCTCTTGTTCTCTCCTGTGGATGTTAATAATTATTTTATATGGATTTTCATTTTTCTTTTCTTGATTCATCTAACTATAAAACCACTTTTCCATTAATCTCATATTGATTTGGTTTTTATTTACAAACACTCACATATTCTCGTATTGTGCTCTGTCTTGCAATATCAAATTTACTCAAACAAATTGCCATCAAATTTCGCCCACTTTTTCATTTCATTTCTTTTTTTTTTTTTATTGCCAGACATTGCTTTTGTATTCATCTATTTTTTTTTATATACATAGGTACTTTCCCTGCTACCAGAATATGAAGGAAAATCAGTTATTGAGCTTGGAGCCGGTATTGGAAGATTTACCGGAGAATTGGCGCAGAAAGCTGGTCAATTGCTGGCTGTGGACTTCATTGAGAGTGCAATAAAGAAGGTAATTGCACTGTCTTACCATTCTGAGAATTGTTATTGTTGATACACACACACACATACACAACACACTTATCATGAAGTAACCTGAACCACTCATAACGTTCTGTAGAACGAAAGCATTAATGGACACTACAAAAATGCCAAGTTTCTGTGCGCTGATGTCACCTCTCCAAAGATGGATGTTTCTGAAGGATCTGTTGATGTGATTTTCTCAAATTGGTTACTGATGTATCTTTCAGATAATGAGGTCAGTTTTGTTTATTTTAGAGCCCACATACAAAACTTTCATAGTTTTTTTCTTTCTTTTCAATTCAGACATTTTGAAGTCAGCATTATGTATGATTGTATGAACCGTGGAGTAATGGCCCATGGTTCCAACTGACAGTAAACAAGCTGTAAATAAAAAAATCAACTTTGGGATTTTCCCATGTATCTTCTATCAGTGCTTTGTGGCATGCGTGAATTTAAGAACATGTTAAGTTACTAAGCCAAGCATGGATATATTTTAATTTCCATTGCAAATAATTATTCTAGTGTCTTCATTCAGACATTTTGTTTAATCTCAATTATTGGGGAGAACTGTGTAATATTTCCCAATGTTGTCAAACACGGGTAGCGGATTGTTAAAATTCCACTATACAATAGTGCTATAGTGCCGTTATAGCAGCTATTTGACAACATTTTGTACTAAATAGAATATTGCATAACAATAGTTTGTCCATAATCCGCCACACTATACACTTTTAATTTGGGAAACGAATATTTCATTTAACGAAACATGACTTATTTGGCTTCGTATCACTATCCTTTTGTTTTTCCCTTGTTGCTTCAGGTTGAGAATTTAGCAAAAAGAATGATGAAATGGTTGAAAGATGGTGGATATATATTCTTCCGAGAATCCTGTTTCCACCAATCTGGGGATTCAAAGAGAAATTACAATCCTACTCACTACAGGGAACCCAGATTTTACACAAAGGTTTGTTCTTTGTAATTACCTCTATCCCTTGGTCTCTGCCAGATTATTGTTTGATTAAAAAAAGATTGACATCAACTTTGGGCTAATTCTAGTGTATGATTTCTATCTTATGGAGATAGAACCTTTTGATTAAATAAAACAGCTTCAAAACATGTTTGAACCTAATTAACGTGAGTGTTTTGTGATGGTAAAAGTGGGCTATAGGTCATGGGTTGCTTTTCCAAATTTTACGGTCGGTGTCTCGTGTTCAAACTTTTTCAAATTAAATTTTTCATTTAGAATGTATTTGAAGTGTTGAGTATTCATTAGATTAGAAGTGCGTGATTAATGTGAGTTAATGTTGAGCACTTATTGGATTATATTTTGTAAGGCAAATAATACCTTTTGGTTTGATAACTTTGATCTGTAGGCAAATAATACCCTGTTGGTTTGGTAACTTTGATTCGTCTTCTCCTTTGTTCATGCAGGTATTTAAACAATGCCATATGAGTGATATCTCTGGGAATTCCTTTGAACTTTCTCTTGTGGGCTGTAAATGCATTGGAGCATATGTTCGAAATAAGAAGAATCAAAACCAGGTAAAAAAGCAGGATTACATTTCGAGTAATTATTATCGTGAATTTAGCTTATCCAATTGACTGATGTATACACGTGTACAATAATATTTTCGTGGTGCAGATTTGCTGGATATGGCAAAAGGTTAGATCACATGATGATAGGGGATTCCAGAAGTTCTTAGATAGAGTTGAATATAGCGAGAAGAGTATTTTACGATATGAGCGCGTGTATGGCCAAGGCTTTATAAGCACTGGAGGACTTGGTATGCCTTTATATTTTCCTTTCTCGGCTTCAAATTAACATGGTAGAATGATCTTCCTTGACTTGTTGAAAAAGTGATGTTCCGTTGTCATTTACCTGGTCTAGTAATTACAAGGTGTTAGGACAATTCCCTTACCTAAAAACACAGCAGTCGCAGGCTCGCAGCTGTTCAGTATTATTTTAGATTCATGAGATAATTGACGCGTGCACAAGAAATAGTTGGCCAATATTTTCTACCTTTTCATTCTTTGGTGACTGGGGTGACTAGCTTTATTATATTATCATTACATTTTATTTTGGTGTATTTAGCATACATACATACATACATACATCATACGTGTTCAATTTGGCATTTGATTATTCTTCCTCGTATAATTATCGTGGAATGTATATCTTGTCTAAAATTGAGAATTATTATGTAATTGTACCTGGTTGCTAGTATTGAAGTATCATTGTTCTTATGTTACTATATTTTTTTACAAAAAAATAATAATTTGTTTTTAATTTTTTCTTTTCAATTTTCAAGCTATTGGAAACTGCATGTTTACTTAAAATTTTAAAACATATTGATTGGTGTTTTTTCAGCAAGAAGCGTGTGATAAGGAGAGATATGATATAAATTCAATATATTTACCTTTTGAAATGTCTGGTTTTTGATACTCATTGTTGAAGAATTGAACATGAGAATGAATGTTCTTCCAAGAAGAGAAGAATAAAACATAACAAATTTGTCATATAATTCTTTAGAACATGGCTTCTAATAGCACAAGCAAATATATCCATTTGTATTGTATCCTGAAATTATGCCAAAGATTCACCGCTGCTTATCACTTAATATAGTTCTAATTATGATATGTTGCTCTTAGACTGGTGATTGTATGATGCCATACTTGGATTTCTTTTCTTTTTTCACATGAAGAATCTATCATCCTGATCAAGGTTAAGTTCTTTTGTTTCAACTTATTGTCTGTGTTTCTAACTTATGAGTTGCTTAATTCTTGGGCAGAAACGACAAAGGAACTTGTAGCTAAGCTGGAACTAAAGCCTGGCCAGAAAGTACTGGATGTTGGTTGTGGTGTCGGCGGAGGTGATTTCTACATGGCTGAAAATTTTGATGTTGAGGTTGTTGGTGTAGACCTCTCCATAAATGTGATTTCCCGTGCTATTGAACGTGCTATCGGACTGAAATACACTGTTGAATTTGATTGTGCTGATTGCTCCAAAAAAACATATCCTGAGAAGACCTATGATGTAATCTACACTCGTGATGCCATGCTATACATCAAAGTAAGGAATTATCTTGTTAAGCTTTGAAATATTCAATCAATAGATAGCTTTATCCTCTTATCCCTAGGTGTATGTAACTGTAAGCATGAATGAAGGACGATTTTATCAAATTAAATTTCCTTCCTCTGCAACAATTGCTTGGAATAAAAGAATACCTAAGCTCTAGGTTGAAAGTGATTCGGCAGTGGTCATCTACCTTTTTACCCGTAAATGTTATTCCTTTTCAGTTCTTACACTTGCGAGCAAATTAAACTATTGGTCTCTTTGGTTCTTCATTAAGAAGAATTCTGGATTTTAATTTTGATCAATCATTTTGTTGGCTAAAGGGATACCTTTTTATGTCTGTACTTTGTAATTCATTTCATTTAATATTTTTGTTATTGTTTTATTTGATATTCTTGAAGATCTTGACCTTTGTATTCTGCAATGTACTCTGGATTGTTGCAGGACAAACCAACATTATTTAGATCATTTTACAAGTGGTTGAAACCTGGAGGTCAACTTCTAATTACTGATTACTGCAAAAGTGCTGGAAGTCCATCTTCAGAATTTGCTGAATACATCAAGGAAGGAGGATATTATATCCATGACATGAAAGAATACGAGCAGGTCCGTTTGTCGTCTTATTCTCTTTCACCCATTTGATTTCAGCTGACACTACTCGAGTTTATTTTTCTTTTGCATGACAATCTCCTTGTGTTCTAAATCTGCTGCAGATGCTGGAGAACGCTGGATTTGATGTCATTGTGGAGGATCGAACTGATCAGGTTTGTTTGATCCTTTGGTCTAGTTTGCTTGGTATTTGCAATTTTTGTTGTGCTTCTTAAGTTCTAATAACTTCATTGTTACTTGTGGTGTTTAGTTTGTGAGAACACTGCAGCAGGAGCTAATTGCTCTCGAGAGCCAGAAGGCCGACTTCATCAGTGATTTCAGCAATGTGGGTTTCTCATTATGTTTCTGATATGACTTTTGTAATACTTTTTTTTGGGTATCTGTTTCCCTTAATTTAAAAGCTTTAATTGTTTTCAGGATGACTACGATGAAATTGTGGAGAGATGGAAGGCGAAGCAGATCAGGGGTGAACGAGGGGAGCAGAAGTGGGGCTTGTTCATTGCCAAGAAAATATGATTCGCTTATCATATATCCTGCTGCAGTTCTAGCTATTATATTACTCCAGTGTGAAAGTAGTTTTCCTAATAATGGTTTGAATAATTATAATGATCTGTTATGTGTATGTTGAACAAAAAATGTGTTTTGGATGCTCTTCTTCAGTATCGTGTTTTTTTTTATTTGACATTTTTGTTAAGTTTGTTGGTAATGATTGTTCTCCTCATTTGGATCTTCGAGTAGAAAACATGTTTCCCTCATCTTATGTTCCATCTCCTTGTTGAAAAACCAACTAGTAAGGATTTGAATCGGCTTAGATATCTATTCCCTTTCCTTTACCTCTCTTTATTTCTTTTACTATTTCTATCAACACTCTTTTGTCACTCGTTTTCTACTCTATTCAATATTGATTGCTGGATATTTATGTGGGTCTTATGAATTTTTGTGAATTTTTTAAAATTGGTGAGATCTGCATAAATTTCAACCAATATCTAAGAGATGGTTGGTACTTATGCCCTTTATTACCCAATAATTATAAAATAGCATGGTCTTTGTGCATGCTTATCAAATGTGGCAACAGGATTAAACTTTTTGCAAAATCAAGTTGTTTTGGACCAAGAACCACTTATGCCTAATATCTATATCCTTTATTTAATGTGGAAAACAATAGGGCCTAAATTTTAAAACCATTATCTGATGAGTTTAATTTTGAGCACCATCAGGGTAAAGATTTACACTATCAATCAATCTTTTTTTTTTTTTTTTTTTACAGCAAACAATTGTAATGCATTAAAAACTAAGATGGTGGGACAAGCTCAAATGAACGATGAGCAGCATATAATTAAACTAGGGATAATTTGTGCAGGGACCGGGGGTTCGAATTCCGGATTCCCCACGTCTCCACATATTATGTGTGTGAATCTAGCCACTAGGTTACTTCACCAAAAAAATAAATAAATAATCTGATGCCTCTAGAGTGATGACATTAGTTTCCAGCCTCAACGCTAACATGGTGGAACAATGGCATTAGTTTCCAGCCTCAACGCTAACATGGTGGAACAATATCCCAATATCTCCTCACAAATGGATAAATCAAACTCAAACAGTGTTATTACTAAGAATCTCGTAGACCATCTCCAACCGGGTCTCAGATTTTAAAGACTTGGCGTATTAGGGAGAAATTTTTTTAGTCTTATAAAATCCAAATCTTAAGTGAGAATGTGAGATCTACACTTTTTTAATATTAAAAAATTATAATGTAATGATATAAAATTATTGAAAGTTGATTGGTAGGTCATATTTAAGAAATTTATAAGATAATAAGTTGGAGGGATTGAATGTTTATTAAGTACTACTATGGGGAAAAAAAAGCTATAAATGAGTGATGTATATATGCATATCGCGGAAGCGGTTATGGTGCATAAGAAAATCCTTATGCACTGTGCATAAATCCCAACATAATTGCTTCCTACACCCCCAAATGAAACCAAACAAAATAAAACAAAACGAACCAAACGCGAAATCTTCAATCTCATCATCAACACCGTCGTTCATCATCATCACCGTCATCATCACCGTACCGGAATGCCAAAACCATTTTGCTGTGGAAATGGTTTCTGTGAGTCGTACTCCAAAACCATTTTGTTGTGGAAATGGTTTCCAGAATCTTCAATCTCATCATCAACACCGTCGTTCATCATCATCACCGTACCGGAATGCCAAAACCATTTTGCTGTGGAAATGGTTTCCAGAATCTTCAATCTCATCATCATCACCGTACCGGAATGCCAAAACCATTTTGTTGTGGAAAACCATTTTGTTGTGGAAATGGTTTCCAAAATCTTCAATCTCATCATCAACACCGTCGTTCATCATCATCACCGTACCGGAATGCCAAAACCATTTTGCTGTGGAAATGGTTTCCAGAATCTTCAATCTCATCATCATCACCGTACCAGAATGCCAAAACCATTTTGTTGTGGAAAACCATTAGATGTACTTAATGGTTTCCAGCAGTTTCCCAGCCATAAATCCCTCTAACATCACAAAGATTTTGAATCCAGTAACAACTTCAGATCTGAAACCGTGAAAACAAAAGTGACG
>Ga0315915_1003389_pt1 | contig 20238 bp, 7 predicted proteins | sample MpolbnodulesMG_FD_207738 | JGI IMG/M metagenome (GOLD analysis project Ga0315915, IMG submission 207738) | Medicago polymorpha root nodule microbial communities from Los Angeles, California, United States - branched nodules | ecosystem: Host-associated > Plants > Roots > Nodule | place: USA... | reverse complement strand
ACCATATATATAACTATATAAACAATATTTTTTGTTACAAAATTACTTCAATATTTTGACGACACTTATTTTCCCTCTCTTTTCAAAAGTTTTTTTTTTGTTACAACGGATACAAAATGGTAAAAAAAATGTCGAGGTACCAAGTAATTAAGTTTTATAGTTAGAGAATAGATGAATGTTACATATACGACCCGTTTGCTAATTAAAAAAAAAAAAACTTAACATTCAATAATTTAGAGTGATTATTTTAAAAACTCTTAACAACTTTTCATTTAAAGTTGTTTTAGAGTTTTTGTAGATTCTCATTTTTTTTAAAAAAAATATTTAGCAAACAGATACAATACCTTTAAAGTGATTATGGACCCGTTTGTTACAGATTAAAATAAAAACGATTTTTGACATTAAATTATTTGTTTATCGTAATAAAAATCACTTTTTTAAAAATAATTTAGTTTGTTTTGATACAACTATATAAAAGAGATTTTTTTGTTACAAAATCAGTTTAATATTTTGATCTTTATTTTCTCTATCCTCTAATTTTTTTTTTGAGAAGCTACTCTTAACATATTCTCATGTGAAGCCGTTTTTAGATTCTGATTTTTTGAAAAGTTATAACAAACAAACGAAGTACTCTTAAAAGTGATTATTATTTTTTTTTCTAAAAGTGATTTTTTTTCTTAAAAATCTATAAAAACGAGCTCTATATTTAAAATAATTGATTTATTTCTTAAAATATTATAACAAATGGACTTATTATAATATCCGTTAGTTACAAATTAAAATAAAGACGATTTTTACATTCAATAATTTAGATATTAATTAAAAAATTTAATAATTTATTTTGTGTTTTTTTATCGTACTAAAAAAAAAATCTTTTTTATTTAAACAAACAATGAGATGTCAAAATAAAATAAAATAGATGTAATGATAGTCACGAATTGTTAAATTGTTTGGTCCATTAGATCTATTTACTTCATCACCCACACCAATCAATCGAAAACCACAGCACAGGTACGTCATTTTCTCTCTTCCGATCCAATTCTTCTTCGTTTCTCGATTTCGCCAAATCTCAGTATGCAACTAATTTACACTCCGATCTCTATAATAAAACCATACTTCCTTCAATTTTTAATTAAGATTATCGTTATCGTTATTGCTTCTGATTCTTTATTTTGTGCTAATTCCATTGTTTCTGAGTTCAATTGGATCAATCCAGATTTTAAGTTAGATTAAGAGTACACATGAATTCCGATCTCTGAATCAGTTATTTGATTTCATTCTATATTTTTTAGTTTCGATTCACTGTGGAGACTTTTAGATTTTATTTTTTACTCATTCATGTATGATTTTGTGAAGAACCGATAATAAATTAGCATTTGCAATAGGTTCAAAATTTTACACTATGTTTTAACCAATCAGATCAATTTTTGTTTGATTGCTTTTCTCTAATTTTCAATCAAACTCGCACTTATTGACATAAGCTTTGAAAATTACTGTGATGACGCTTGAAGAACTGCTTTATGATTAAGAGTATATTCTTTTTTCATCTGTATTGATTTTAATGAGTTGAATAGAAATATGGTTTATACAATTGAAAATTGTGGAACCCACTTAGTAGGATAAGACTTGTTTTTTTTTTTTTTTTGTTGTTCCCGCTGTCTTAATGATTGATGGAATCTGTGCTGCTTTAGTCGTGCTTCTCATTTGTATTTTTTGATTGTTTGAAGTTCTAAGATGGGTGTGGCTCAGAATGCTAGCGACAATGACGACGGCACCTTGGAGATAGGAATGGGTACGTGTCTTATTGGTTTGCGTGGCATGTTAATTTTCTACTGCATTATGATACCCTGTGGGTGTGTGTATACATAGCCATTGATAAATCAATAAAAAGACATTTAAATGCTTGCTATTATCTATAAAAAACAAATTTTGCATGCAAGACTTCTTGATTTTTCAATCTGCGTTGATAACTTATGGTATTTGTTCTGTTGTTATTTAGTTTATCCTAAATTATGTGTTTGTTTGTTTATTAATGGCACAGAATACAGGACTGTGTCTGGAGTTGCCGGACCATTGGTCATTCTTGAGAAAGTTAAGGTAACGATACTGACAGTCTGCTTGCTGATATTCTTATTGAATGTTCTGATATTTTTATTTTTCTTAGTGTGACTAAATTTTACGTTGGTCAACTGCATCAGGGACCCAAATATCAAGAGATTGTCAATATTCGTTTAGGCGATGGAACTACCCGGCGTGGACAAGTTCTCGAGGTTGATGGCGAAAAGGCTGTTGTTCAGGTGAGCACCTTCAGCATGCATAACCATCATCTGTACTTGCCTCCTATCTTTTGAGTTAATTAATATTTCTGTGTTTGTTTTTAATGCATAATAATAACCAAAATGTTCCGAGCTTCTGAGTAGCATTCTTAAACAATGCACCTCCATCGTTGTCTGCTTTATTCACGTAGCTGCGTTTTTTTTTTCTTTCTAGCTTTTCACTGTCTAGTTTTACTACTCTGCTAAGACCGTTAACGTCATTTTATAGTTTACTGACTTTATAAAAACTATTGATCAGGTATTTGAAGGTACATCTGGGATTGACAATAAATTTACGACCGTACAGTTTACTGGAGAGGTACATGCTCTTACTTAATACAATTCTCTCACTCTACATTCAACAGTTAACGTAATATAATGAATGCAAATTTTATTGATTTTTTCCCATAAAAATATATGCTGTTTATTGTCTTATCTCAATGAAATTTGGATTACGCAGGACCTAAATAATGCATTAGCTGTTAGTTTGCGAGCTATATTTTGCTTTGTCAATAGAAAACACATAATATTTTGCTTTGTCAATAGAAAACACGTAATTGAGCTGATGGTTGGCTATCCTTTTAAACTGCTACCTACTAAACCGTCCCAGATAATGATAAAGAAGATAAATCCAATTGTAACTATCCCCTAAGCATGCCAAAACTGCTGTTATCCCCCTTCAGACTGTGTTGCATGTCATCTTGGTTAATGGATAAATTTTGCATTATGCATTTGTTTTTTGCGTTTTAACTTGAAATTTTGTAGTGGAGAATGAGTACTTCGATTTTGTGATATTATACATGTAAACCTAGAAACTGTGGAAACTGAAAGCTTAAATTTGCTTAGAAAATAGGGGAGGAATTGTGTCGAATTGAAATTCTAGTAATCACAAGGTTCACTCCTGATTACTATTCTATTAGTTTGTTCTGGAGGGGGAATTTCTCAGGTGATTAACTTCACAAGATTTAGCCCATCCTCTGTTCCTCTGCAATTTACCAAGTATTTGGTTATTGAATTGAAATAAAAGTTCTTCCTTTAAATTGGTTTTGCTTGGCTTTCTTTAACATTTTGCTTTTACTATAGTGGAATTCATTCCACCTCTGACTTCCTCTGTCTCTTGTTTATATCCGTAGGTGTTAAAAACTCCTGTATCACTGGACATGCTTGGACGGATATTTAACGGTTCTGGAAAACCAATTGACAATGGTCCGCCAATTTTACCTGAGGCTTACTTGGATATATCAGGTATTTAGCTTCTGCTGTGCACTACTACTGCATGTTTGTTTATGTCTGTTTTTTTTTTACTTCTAAATTCTAATATATTTCTAATTATTCAGGAAGTTCCATCAACCCTAGTGAGAGAACCTATCCCGAGGAGATGATACAGACAGGAATATCTACAATTGACGTCATGAATTCTATTGCTAGAGGTCAAAAGATCCCTCTATTTTCAGCTGCCGGTCTCCCCCATAATGAAATTGCTGCACAGATTTGTCGTCAGGCTGGCTTAGTCAAGCGACTAGAGAAGTCTGATAATCTTCTTGAGGTATAGATAAATTACTAAATTGCACTTTATGAAATATGTTAAATGCTCTTTAATTGTACTTGATAAAAAAAATGCTCCTGAATTGTATGACTTTTGGAAATTGATTGTGATCTGTGTTTCATTTGGATTTTCCTTATTGATGATGGATAAGAAAAGAAATATTATAAGATAGGACCTGGGAATAAAAAATGTGATAAGGTTACAGCGCTGAAGGAAGATTAAAAGTAAAACCACCTTTACAAAAGCAGTCAAACCATAAAACAAGCACAATGCAATATGATAACATAAAGCAAACTCAAAGTACATATCTATTATTAGCACCCTTTATTCCTATTGACATATTAATCACCATCACTATGGTATTTCCGACAACTCTTATGAAGAAACTGACATGACTAATTTGAGGTATCCTCACTTGTGATATTGCTTATAGATATACATATTGCTTCTTATTACCTTAGATTAAGAGGTCTAATTTTGCATAGTCATTTACTTAAATTTATTACTTCCATACTTTATGTAATATGAGTAAGGTGGTTTTTCTTACAAATCTTGATTTATGCAGGGAGGAGGAGAAGACGACAATTTTGCCATTGTTTTTGCAGCCATGGGAGTTAACATGGAGACTGCACAGTTTTTCAAGCGTGACTTTGAGGAGAATGGCTCAATGGAGAGAGTGACCCTTTTCCTTAATTTGGTAATCTTTAAAATCTTTATTCACATATTCTTTAATTCCCCTTTATTCTGGTAATTTTGGTTTCATATTTTTGAATTTTTCCTTTCCAGTATTGATTGTTGAATGGCTTACAAGTTAAATAAAATAAATGTCTCATAATGCTTGGAACTAACTTACAATATAGTCTTTGTTTGATTCTTCATTTTTCTTTGGGGATTGGGGAGCTAACATAAAATTATTACATTTTGTTCTCTGTATTTAAATCTAACATATTCATCAAGAGATATATATGTAGAGGTAATATGTCCATCTTTAATGTAGAACTAGTATTTGGCCCGTTAACCAAAACCAAACACATGCGAAGTGAAGGGAAAAATAATTAAAATTTTCTAAAAACGTTAAATGTTAGTTTTTGTTATAAAAATTATGCATAACTTCATTATTTTGTTTAATGGATCAACATATTGTTTTTGATGAACACAATGTGATACATATGTTTTTCCCCCTTATTAAAAAAATTATAATGAGATATCAACCGATAATTTTTATTTCTTACCCTGTTTCTTACATGTCTGTACAATTGCTATTGGGATTTACTGTAGGCAAATGATCCTACAATTGAACGTATTATCACTCCTCGTATTGCTCTTACTACTGCTGAATATCTGGCTTATGAATGTGGCAAGCATGTTCTCGTGATACTCACAGATATGAGTTCTTATGCTGATGCTCTTCGTGAGGTAATGTACCAACTGTAATTTATTAGGAAAAATAATCATTGAATTGAAAGAAGAGATTAGAATAACCTTTTACTGCTTTTACCATTCTCCTGTATTTTTCTTTAGAGGATTAAAATTTCATACTTCTAAATATTACACATATTCGTGTAGTATGATAAGTAACTTAAAAATATTTAGTTTCTTCACAATTTGCGCGACACCTTCTTGTTCTTGATCCTACAGGTATCTGCTGCCAGAGAAGAGGTGCCAGGAAGACGTGGTTATCCTGGTTATATGTATACAGATCTTGCAACAATTTATGAACGTGCCGGAAGAATTGAGGGGCGTAAAGGCTCAATTACCCAAATTCCAATTCTAACCATGCCAAATGATGGTAAAGAAATAATGAATTTTGTCTTCTGTTTTGGATAAAAGGTTCTCAAATCTCAATGCTGAATGATCACGATTCTTGTACTTCTGTTGTATAGATATTACACATCCAACTCCTGATCTTACCGGATATATTACGGAGGGGCAGATATACATCGATAGGCAGTTGCATAATAGACAGGTGGGTCATGTTGAAGCTTTCTGGTGTGATGAATGCCATAAACCATGTTGGATTAGTTACTGATTATTACGAGAGAATTTGGTGCAGAGTGCATCATAATATTTAATATAATTCGATTTGATATATTAAATATAAAAGCAGTTAATCATTGGCTTGTATTATATAGTGGGATTCGGTATTCTCTCTGAAAATTTTGGTCTGTTCTTCAACTTTTCAATTCTCTTTCTTTTCTTGGCTTTAACAAATAGTTTGAAATGTTTTGATTTCAATTTTCATTGATACATCAAGTTTGAATGCCATGAAATATATATGATCCCTGATGAATTGTATGAGATTGGTATACAATCAGTCTAAGTGACCTGGTAAACATTCTAAGCATTATTCTTTTTTTTTCTTGAGCAGATATACCCACCAATCAATGTTCTTCCATCACTATCTCGGTTGATGAAGGTAAAATTAATCTTGTTTGATTTCAAAGTTCTGTCAAGTGGTAAACATATGTTTCTTAATCAAAAGGCGTGTGGTTTACACTCTAATGATGTATCATTGGTCACCACTGCAGAGTGCTATTGGGGAGGGAATGACTAGAAAGGATCATTCTGATGTGTCCAACCAGGTCTCTTCTTGTTTGTTCCCTGTGTAGTTTTCTTTTTTATATGTAAACTATTTTATTGGTGTGTGTTGCAAAAAAAAAAAACTATCTTAACGGTGTTATTTTATTTCTGTTCAGCTGTATGCAAATTATGCCATTGGAAAGGATGTCCAGGCAATGAAAGCTGTCGTTGGAGAAGAAGCACTTTCATCTGAGGACCTGGTATCTACTAATTTTCTCTCGAGATATTTCGTTTGATATAGTGAAATTGTCCTTGAAGTGGTATTAATGAAACTTATTTTCCCCCATATTATTAACAGTTGTATCTGGAATTTCTGGACAAGTTTGAGAGGAAGTTTGTTGCCCAGGGAGCCTACGACACCCGCAATATATTCCAGTCTCTAGATCTTGCATGGACCTTACTCCGGATTTTCCCCCGTGAACTTCTTCATCGTATACCAGCCAAGACTCTTGACCAGTTTTACAGCCGAGATGCTGGTAATTGATGATCAGACAAGTTTGCATACTGCCTTAGTCTCCTGCTCAATCAGCGCCTAATGTCATGGGCAATTGATTTGTTTATTTGCTTTCTCGCCTAGTCCGCATTTGTTCTATCCATCATAAATATAATAAAGGTTAAGTCTGTTTTGAGTGCCTCATTTTCGAGCCTGTTCAGTTAGTCCAAAAGAAGAACCCGTAGATGTTGTGATTCCTATACCATTTTTTACTTTTGGTTGGGCAAAATATTACTTGTGTTGCACACAGTTTGGGATGGTTGGAATTTGTGGACTACTTTCCCAGTGTATGTTTGCTTGTTTCATAATCTTATTCATCTTGTAATTTCATTATTTAGGATATTTGTAATAAGGATAGTTGTCACTTGGACACTTCCGTGATGTATTTATCTGTTCGTTCTATGCTATTTATTAATAATTGAAACAAGCTTTATTAGTCTGGGGAATCTGGCAACATTGGCTTTGGTTTTATTAACCAAGCTCCGAGTTGTTAATTAGTTTGGTATCCATAACTCTCTCTGCATGGTGTTTCGGTACTTGACTGCTTGATAAATGCAGTTATTTCACTTTGTGCAGGAAGCTTATCCTGAACTTGCCTCCCCAAAATTAGGAGTCATTCATGATGCTGTCTGGTTATTTGAGACGATTCATCTCTCTGCCTTGGTAGACTGAACTGCCCACAATTCAAAGAGCTTCTTTTCCCATCTGTGATTCTTAAAAACCTCCTAATTGTGTGATTTTTAAGAAAAACCGTGGGAAGAGGGTAAAATGCAGCTTATATATATAGTACATCTAGATTAACAAGGCATAGGTAAATAGATTATTGACACACTATGGAAATAAAAGTAATATAAGAGAACTCTCTAAACCTACTTTGAATACATATTTTGAAAAGGACATCCTATGAAAAAATAAATTCACAAGCCTGAACGTAATTCATGAGAACTATTGAAGAAAACACTCTAGCAGTCAAAGTCTCAACCAATTTCAAGTTAGGAAATTTTTTTCCCATTTAAATTCCATAGTGCCCTACCGTCAGTCTTGGCTGGTATCATTCATCTTCGGCTTATAAGAATCTATTGCAATTGGGACACTTAGACATGAAGCTAGTAAGTTTCAGCTTATCCTCTCTAATTCTAAAAGAAAATGAAAATTCTATTTGGGAAATAAAACATAACTTGAAGTTACGATTCATTAAGTTGATTTATTTTAAAAAAGATTTGAGTTTTTGCAAACAAGATTATTATGTTTTTTTTTTTTTTTTTATGTTTGAGGCATGAATTGAAACTTTAATTAGTTAATATTAATAAAAACACACAAATTCGTTTTTCTAAAAATATTGTAAAAAGATTTGATTTATTTTTAAGGATAAAAGATGAACAGAAGATGTAATTTTTTTTTTAATACAAAACAAGATTTGAGTTTATTTTACGGGTAAAAGATCTGACTAGTATTTATTTTTCTCTATATAAGGAGGATCAATGTTGTTTCGTTTTACAGCATGATAAGTATCCTAGTTAATAAATAGCACCGCTTTGCTTTCATCAAAACTTTTGTTCACTCTTTTCTTGTACTTGTCTGCGTACTGCATTATACATGGCTTCCTCAAAACGCTATTTTCCTCATGGTTCTCATTCTCAAGGAGAAAATAAGAGGATGAAATTGGAACATTCTTCTCGAAAGCCAACAACAATTGTTTCTGCCACTAGTGATCATCAACGCTCACAAAAAACTTTTGACAAAGAAAATTCAAAGATTTCTACCAAAGGCTCAAAGGATGATGGTGGCTGCAAGAAGATGATCAAGAATGATGGTTTAAAGAAAGATGGTGCAGGTGCAAAAGAGGTTATCGAGAAAGTGAAGAAACCAATGGAACCATACAAGAGGAGGCAATGTTGGGTGATTGTGAGTAGAATGTTAGAAGGAAGAGATGGATGGGCTTTCAAACAACCTCTTGACATTAAGTTTTTGAAGGGTTTAGAGAATGAGTCAAAGGTGAAGTCAATGCCAAAGAGTTTAAAGGATATTGAGGCCAAGTTGAAGTTATATTCAACACCGGATGAGTTTGCTGAGGATATGAGGTTTGTATTCTCTCATGGATTGCTTTACCCTTGCAGTGATGAGGTTCACAAAATTGCTATGAGGTTCAGATATACTTTCGAGAACAAGTGGAAAGATTTGAAGGCAGAGTGGGCAGCAGAGTTGAAACTCGAAGAAAGGAGACTGAAAAAGATGAATATGAAGAGGAGAAAGGAACATGAGAGTTTATGATATTAACTACTTTCTTTAACAATTCTTTAATCATGATGATGAAGCAAAAGTATATTGTTAATTTGTTGCTTTTGTCTAGTTAGTTTATGCCAGCATTTTAATGTTTATGAACCAAAAAAAGATTTTTATCCATTCAATTTCTTTCAATTATCTTGCACTTCAATCAACGTGTAGTATGGTTTAATTATCTCTTATACAAAATCTTGCCATATTTCTCTGTTTTCTCTCCGAATGCTTGAAATTTAATTATTTGATAGTTAGTTATCAAACCTGAAATAAGAATTCTAACACTCCAATTTTTTTGCTTCAAAATAAAAAAAACACTCCAATTTTTTTCCTTGAATAACACTAGTAGCAGTATTTGGGAATTAGTGATTATATTGAATTTCTCTATTGGCTTGTTTATTGCTACTAGGTGCCTTAAGTGATCTTCTTTTTCATTATGCAAATCCTCAATCTTATATTGATGTTTGAGGTATGAATTTAAACTTAAAATTGTATTGCCAATTTCGATATGTCTTCAAAAATCATTTAAATAATATTCTGAACTACAAAACACTTTTAAAAGTTGAGTATAATTTTTTATTTATAAAAATTTAACAAATATATAGAATATTTTGATGTTTCTTTTTGAACAAATATAATATTTTGATGTTAAAAATTAATGTAGAACCAAATCTTTTTGTTTTTGTTTAAATCTTGTGGACCAACAACTTAAATCTTCTAAAGATATTGGGAGTATAATATAATTTAATAAAATCTCAATATATTTGTTTGAAATAATTTGAACTAGATTGAGACCTACACGTGTCGCACGGGCTTCTTTGAATTTTTGTGGTTTGTTATATTTGTGAGTGACATATTATATGCTCTCAATATGATTAATTTTAATTTGCTTAAAAAAATATGATTAATTTTAACCAAATTTCAAATTTTTACAAACCAAACTGGTTATTTGCAAATAGTTTGAGAGTATCAACAATAATGTTCAAATTAAATTGGGACGGAATAGGTAAGTTGAGTGGTAGTTGGAACCTAATATCTGTTTTAAATGTGTTCTTGTCTCGTCTCATTTTTATCCTTTTTTTTATTGGACCAAATCAGACTTATTGCATTCGGCCATGATGAGTTGTAAGACATGGTTAAGTTTTGTACACCCTAGCCATATGTAACAATTTTGAAATTGTGTTATATTTCATAAACGAGGAATGCTAGCAACACTCATTCTAACACACACTTTTCAACACACTCTCTTTGATTGGTTAAAATTCACATGGGTCCCACCAAATCATGTGGGTCCCATATAATTTTAGTGGGTCCCATGTGAATTCCAACCAATCAAAAAGAGTGTGTTGGAAAGTGTGTGTTAGAATGTGTGTTGCTAGCATTTCTCTTCATAAACTCCGACACAATCTTGGGGGGGCTTTTAAGTCTTATTATCTTATTGTTTGTTCTATCTCTTGAAAGTGCAAAATTGTTAGTCGGAATACACATGTTTGTCATCATTAAAAATGGAGAGATTGTTGGACCAAAGTTGTTTGAAAAAAACCCTTAACTTTGGTTTTGATGATAAAAAGGTGTAAGTGGACAATTTTATACTCCAAGGTTTGTCTCACGCATAGAAAGACATCTGCATGTTTAAGGATAACTCCTTTATATAATTTTACATCCATTTAAGGATAACTCTGTTAGACTTATATATATATATATATGATTAAAACAAAATTTAATTTGTCTTTGACTATGTCTTTGTCCATCACCCTATCATTCTAGTGCAAAGCTTCTAAATTCGTTGTTTCGAAATTGGATAGCGTATGTGGTCTCTTGAAATCTGTGCATATCCAAGAAAAAAATTTCGAGACGATAATTGGAGCATGTGCCTTTGGTACATCAAAGTACATTGGCAAGCGAAATAAAAAAAATCATTCAATCTTTGCATTTGGTTTTGGTCAACTCATGTGGACCGTCAATATATAATTAAGGGCACAACACCCTCTAGAAGGGCCCAAACGGCCCTAGGCGCACCCTCTGAAGAGCGCCGCCTCAGAAGGCTTCTAGAAGCATCTAGACGCTCTGAACATGACTCAGGGCCCAAGTTGCTTGGGGGCTAATTCACGAAAATACAGGCCCATGAAAGGCTATAAATACGCCTCTTGAGATCATTCTAAATGCATGACCTAAACAGTACTATACTCTAGTCTTAGATATTGTACTCATTACAAGTACACCATGCAAAAGTTAACTATTCATCAACATTCTAATTTAAGTTCAAGAAACTTGGTTATGTCTTCTTCAAAGAGTTGTACCTCAATGTCGGCTAATGAAAATGCTTTGTCAAGCGCTTCCGACATTCTTCTTAGAATAATTTTCTGGATAAAGGGTTATGTTCGACTTTTGATCTCTATAAATAATTCAACTTTTCATTTTAATCCACTTAAAATTTTCTTTCAACTTATAGTGTCTGCCAAGTTCAATTTGTGACAGAGATATGTACCCACGTTTAGTGTCTCATATGTCTTGAATATGACTATCCAAGTGGAGGGAACATAATTATGAGAAACAAAAACAAAGTAAACAACCATCAGAAATTGAATCGAGCGAAATTGGTTAAGTTCTCACAACATGACAAATTATGCTCGAATCCCATCTTAAAGAAGGAAAGCATTTTATTTAGAAGTATAAATAGAAAGTAGTATATTATAATAGAGAAATAGGGAAATTATTAACTAAAAATGCATATAATATGGACCTCTAAAAAATAGACTTTAACCACTTTTAATAAAATGTAAATTTTATATTAATAAAAAATGAAAAATAAATGCAATAATCTATTAAAGTCTACTAAAAATAGTTAGACCCACTTTTAAATCGGATCACTGTTAGATAAGGCTAATGTAAAATACTAAATAGGAGTAGTCTCAACCATATTAGAACTTCCCAAAAAAGAACATCTTTAAACCCATCTTCTATTTAAAAGATCTTCCAATTACTCTCCAATGCATCGCAGATCCGGTAGAAGCAAGTGTCAACACTTGGTGGATAACCTGAAACTATAGCCAAACAAAACAAGGGAAAAAATTAGAATAATAAATTAATGATCATATCTTTGATTTACCGGTCCAAAAGTTTGTTGTTGATTCCCCCCATAGTGTGTAATTAAATTTTTTACTTCCTTAGCCCCCCCAAAAAAAACTTTATTTCCATATCCGTAAAGTGTAGCAAAACTGACAAACTTGTTAGGTTTGAAATCATGACCGGAGTTCGAATATCGGTCATCGCGGTTGTGTGTGAGTTTTATGTGGCATATATGCAACGTAGACTACTCATTATTTTGACATGGTTTGATATGTAAATATATGTAATGTTATGGCAACTTAACTAGTGCAATCAGGCATTACTCGGTATCCAATACACAAGATTAAGATATAGCCATTTCAGATACTCATTTTTACTTCTACTAAAATGAGTAATTTGTTTGATATGTTAGCAAGAATGTCATCACAAGAACTTCATTCTCTCCCATATACAATAAGCAATGTGTATACAACTTTGTTCTCTCCCATATGCAAAAGACATGTCAATCATTAACAATACAGCAAAACTTGGATTTGAAATAAACACAAAACTGTTCAAGTATTAACCTGATATGAAATCATCAATGTAGTCCGCATCAATATTTCCATGAGCCATTGCACCAACCTGAAGAAGCAGTCAACAGTCAATCAAGAAATAACAAAGATGATTCCATCTGTAAAGTGTATATAAAGACTTGCAAAATCTTACCACAAATACAAGATTCTTATCACAGTTAGCAGCAATGAAGTCGCTTATTTTAACTGTCTTTGGCGAGTTAAACGAAAGACCTACAACAGCATAAGAGCGTAACGTCATAAGAAAATGCTTCACAGAAGACATTGACATTGTACCATTGCCTAGTTATAATACTCACCTATTTTAAGCGAGTTGACGGGTAAGTGTTGAGTCACAGGATTTTGAATTAACTCTAAAAGCTTTCCCTCATTGTCCTTTGATTTGATACTGGATTTTTGCAGCAACTCCACTAAAATATTTATCAGGTATTTTGAAGTGGGAGAAAAGCAAAGATGTCAATATGATGATCAAAGCCAAGAATGAGAATGGATTATGGAATAATACATTTTATGAGTAGAGAAACTTACCCATCATATTACAGAACTTTCCAAAAGTTTTTGGTATCCTGGCTTGTGGATCAACTTTAATAAGAATTCCTTCACCGGCTCTGATGAATATAGCGCTTACTCTACCAGCCAAGCAAAGTGGACTACTCAATATTGCAAGGAGAGCCTAAAATCCATATAAATTCAGAGTCAGGTGCATCAAGAAAATGAGATAATCTTTCAAACTTTTTAGGGGGTATATAATATATATTATACAATAACAATACTTTTCTAAGAAAACTACAATGGAACATAAAACAAAATATAACTATTCAGAGAAACGGCAGAAGTTAGGTTGTAATTAGACTCTTCAAGAACAAGTTTTCATCTCAACATCGCGCCTTTGGGCAATCCAGCAATAAAAAATCGAAAACACGAAATCAGCTCATTGTCAAAGTAATGAAAACAGTAGCTAACCTGATGAACAATATCTGGCCTATAATCATCAGGATTCATATTTTTTGTCCGCAGAAAATCACCATGCTCCTCTGAATCCAAAATCTGGTAATTCTGAAATAAGACATGCAACAGTTAGTCAGAACTACATAAAGGCTGAGTTTGAAACTTCGGATGGAAATTTGATAGAGTTACTCTCCAAAAAAAGGACATATAAAATATACAAATTTCATTCTCTTCAATGAAAATTTCATAGATGAAACTGAGAGGGAAAAGAAAAGTACTAACTTTGTCAAGATATGCCATAACCAACGGCGCTTTCTCAATAATGAAATACACTCCCGGAAGTTCAGCCACAGACTTATCAACCTCTTCATTCCCTACCGTTAGAAAAAGGAGAAAGGAACATGAGAGTTTATGATATTAACTGCTTTCTTTAATCATGATCATGAAGCTTGTTGCCTCTTCTTGTCAACTTAGTTTATGTCAGTTTAATTTATTTTTTTATGCACCAAAAAGATATTAGCGTTGATACTTTATCCATTCAATTTGTCTTGTTCTATTTTCCCATTGTTCTAACTTCTAAATACTATATGTCTTTTGATTTTCTTTCAATTATTTTGCACTTCAATCAACGTGTGGTATGGTTTCATTATCTCTTATACAAAAACTTGCTATATTTTTCTTTTTCTCTCCAAATGATTGAAGAACCTAAAATATAAATTCTAACACTTTATTTTTATTTCCTCGAACAACACTAGTAGCAATATTTGAGAATCAGTAATTATATTGAATCTCCTTTTTCTATCGGTTTGTTTATTACATAATTAAGGGATCTTCTTTTTAATTATGCAAATCCTCATATCTTACCAGGGTTTTTGTTCTTGTAAAAACAAAAACGCCCATTTGATCAAAATTGTATTGCTAATTCCGATGTCTTTAAGAATTATTTAAATAATATTCTGAATTACAAACCACTTTTGAGTCAATTTTTTTATTCATAATTTTTTTAACATATATATAGAAATATTTTGATGTTAGAAATTAATGTAGAACCAAATCTTTTTGTTTTTATTTAAATCTTCCGTGGACCAACTTAATTCTTCTAAAGATTTTTGGAGCAAAATTTAAATAAAAACCCAATCTGTTTGAAATAATTTGAACTAGATTGAGACCTTTGTATTGCGCAGGCAAAGAGCTTTTGTGGTTTTATCATATTTGTGAGTGATTAATGCAGCAGATCAACGATGAATTTGCAAAATTGCATAAAACAATTTGATCAGACAAACGAAATTGAAACGGGAGAAAGAAAGATAAAAAAAGACAAATACAAGAATTGGGTAACCCATTTTATATAGTAGAACTCCGGACAACATCTGACTTGAAGCTCACTACATGATTGAAGAAATTACAATGATCATCCATCAAGATTCATTGAGAATCTTGATTCGATCTAGCAAATTCACCTATCTGGATGATTTTCATGCATCCTTTTCCCTCTCCTCTAAATGACCATTATTCTGATTTTTCAACTTCATTCAACACCCAGAACTATTCCTAATTGGCTTTATATAGATGGCCAAATACAAAGGATCAAGCCAGTTGTAACAAACTACTCCCTCCGTCCTTATATCTAAGCACCCATTTGATTTTCTTTTTGTCCCTAAATGTAAACCCCTTTTAAAATTATTAGATGTTTTTATTATTTTTTTCCTAAACATACCCCTAATTAATACTACTATCTTGTCTTGAAATATGAAAAGTCAAACTTAATACAAATACAAACAAAAGACAATTTTGTAATATTAACACACAAAACAGACACATTAATTATACTGACAACTTTTCTTAAGAAATGTGAAAAAGGTAATGGGTGCCTACATTAAGGGACAGAGGGAGTAACTAACAAGAGTTGTTAGCTTCGATTGCAAGCAACTGACATCAGATGGAGAAGAATGATATTAGCTGTTAACCAAAGTACCATAGATCAACAAATCTCCACCTTGGTATGAGGAGAATCGCTCCTAATATGATCTTCAAGTCAGACCCCATAAGTCCACACATGACCATTCATCAACAATAATCCTAAGCAAATCCAGGTAATGTCTGATAATCCTAAGCAAATCCAGGTAATGTCTGAATTTGCTGAGATTGATAGATTTTGTGGTTCATTCTATTCTATGGTTCATATATATCATATTAAAGTAAAATAAATAAATTATTAAAAAATATTTTGATGTCTCTCACATGTATTGTAAATATCACATTCCAGTTGGCTGAATGCATCACTTTCAAAATTGTGTTCCAAAGATAATTTTGAAAATATTTAATTTTATATAATTGATTTGGTTAAAACAGAATCTGAGCTAAAGCCACCTTTTGTAACTAGTGGTCAGACAGAGATTTCGAGGCAAAATTTATTTTACTTGACAGTAACCAAACATCTGAATTTTTACCAAGATATAAGGTAACTCAAAACATCAAAAGGAAAAGAATAAGAAATTAAACTGTATTTACAGTATCAGTCAAGAAACGGAGAATGCATCCATGACCTGCTCTCTCTGTCAATTTTTCATGAATCCGAAGACATTGGTCACATGTTGGACGATCACCAGTAGATAATCCTCTATATAAATACCTGTGTATGGAGAATAACAACCACTTAGGACAAATAATAGAGATGGAAGTCAAGAAATATCATAGATTATTGTATCTACAATAGTAACCATAACTTATCTACTATATCAGTCATCATACTTGCTTAACTTTCTTAAAAAATCAGAGACTCGCCATTTACACAGAATTACGACTTTTATATAACAATTTTGAAATTTTGTTCAAACAAATAATAGCCTTTAATTTAAGTTACCATTTTAGATACATAAGTTGTCATGCCATCATATAATGGAATGAAATTTACATCACTTCAGTACCAATGTTTTAACACAGTGATAAGAGTTGGCAATGACAACATAAAAACTTGTCACACCGGTCCATCACATTTAATGTTATACTAGAGATATAAAGTGAAATATGACAATTTGAATCAAAAGCAGCTAATACTATACTCAACTGCTCAAGCATATGTATCCTATAAGTAGGAATAAGTATGCATTCTAGAATATAATTCGAGTTTGCAATGTTTTAACCATGATCTTATTCTAAATTCTCAACACAACACTCAACACACGTTTTGAAAGTTACACAGGCCATATCTCTAAGCAATGTGGGACTAAATCCACCCCTTCAAACCCAACACAATGAAGGTGTTGAAGGCAACTCAAATACTGCAATTAGGTGGCCAGGGGCAGACCGCAATGAAGGCGGAATTTCCAACAATAATGAACAAAGTAATTGTTATTAAGCAACCACCTTTTAGAACTAAGCATAATTGGAAAGAAATTAAGCATCATGAGATTCACCACCCGAAGAGTGCAACAAACAGTTCACAAGATTATACTACATACTGAGTGATTGAACCTATAGGAGACTGACTGAGTGAATGATTAAACTTGTAGGACTGATGAGTGAATAAGTATGATTTTACCCTATAAGAGGATTTTCTATAATGTGTGAGGTTTTATTGCAAATGGGACGCCTTGTACAGGTTTGCTTCCGATGATCGGATATCTGATGTATAATCAGCTAGAAGAGAATGAATTGGCTACATAGGGGGTATGTTAATTTTAATACATTTCACAAGGTGCTTAGTTGTGGAGAGAGAGAGACAGAGTTGACTCTCCCCTAAAGATCAATATCCTTTTCGTTTTGAATCTCTCAAGATGATTGATTACTTGCTGAATATATGCTATGAGGCTGCTGAGGCTTTTCAAAGTAAAGTGTGGACGGCTATTTGGACGTCAAATCCATCAGGATCTTTTACCTACAAGTCCTTTTTTCTGTTTCTTGTTTTTGATCCTTCTCAACATCCATAAAATACAGATGAAACAATAATTTAGGAAGGTTAAAGCTCCCTCCATAGTTACGGTTGTGTTGGAAAGCAATGCTTAAATGATACCCCAAATAATAGTATTACAAAGATGCCAACTACTGAGAAATTTTCACTGTCTTTTTTTACCGTACACAGCAAAACAGCCACCCTTTTTTTTCTTGTGTTGAGGTAACAGGGCAACTTTATAGTAAGTTGTTTGGAGATTTCTGGATATGGTCCATAACTCTACTTCTGAAGTCGTTTCCTCTACTTGTTATAAAGGTTCCAAAAACAAAAGAACGGTAAAATGTTCTAGTTTTGTGCAAACAAAAAATTTCAGGTCTGAGATTGAGACACTAGGCATCAAGATCTCTAAAAGAAACCACTTTTTAAGGAATTCCGTGATCGTGTCTCCATGGACACACATGAGAGATGCCTGGTTACTCTTAAAGCATGATAACCAGTGGCTTTGTATATCGCTTCACGTGAATAATATATGTAAGCAAAATATAATCTGCATCTGTTTCACAACTGGCAGGCTCTTGTAGGCAAACTAGAATTTGACAGAAAGTAAACAATCTTTTATAACTTCCCTAAATTCATAGTCTATTCAGCATCCTAATAGGACTGTAATAATTACTTTGAAATTATACACAATAACCCAATCGAATTCCTGGAAATACTTACTACTAAAACTATATGAAACATCATTTTGTGTGAATCTATGAACCTGAGAAGGCTACTCAAAATTTTGGACAAAGACATACAATACACATTACAGAGCCAGAAAAGTTCAAAACTAAAATTGCAACAGTGAAAAAAATATTAAGATACTGTCCTTTTCTTCTTAACTTGATAATCTGATGAATTCGCAACTTAGTTAAATGTTCCTTGGTGCTGTTCATACCCACGTTATGAGTTTGCCATCAAACCATCATTCCACTTGTGAAATAAAATAAAACATAAATAAAAATTATTTATAATTAATAATATAGTTCTAGATTCCAATTTCTAGTCGTAGTTGCTTCAGTGTAGCACAAAGCATGCCAGGAAGTCCAATGTTTGCAACGATATTACATATAACACACATCTATCTTTCTAATGAATGAAATGGAAAAATCAAGACAATTTTTTTTGTTGCATTCTAACAAGTCTATTGTGATTGTTTAAAGTTTTTCTTCCCAAATAAAAAGTCAATAGCTAAATGCATGTCAAGATAGGAAAGGCAAAGGAAAACTTGAGGATGTCTGTTTCTTAAGTTTCTATAGGTGGAATGCAGTGAATCCAAGCTACAATGAGCAGAAACTATAAATTTCAGATTTTAAAAATTCACCATCATGCAAGCAAATTTGCATCCGAAAAGAATGAGAATATATCCAAACAGACGTGTAGAAATGAACTCAAACAGATGTGTCACCACTCACTTCATTAGGATATCATAGTACTCAGGCTCTAAGGAAGAAAGCATCCCATCCACATCTTTTATAGCCATTATTGCTCTATGCACAACAATCCAATGTGCTGACTGCCAAAATTGAAAGAAGAAAAAGATACATGAGAAATATACTGTGAACTCAACAAATAAGAAATCTTCAAATTGCAACTAAAGTTAAAAAACAAATTTTTTGTATAAGCTATAAGCTGTTTTCATAAGCTATCTTGAAGAACTTATGAAAGTAAGCTGAAAAGAGCTGTCATAACTCCAGTTGTACAGACTTATAAAACTATGAAGCATGACACTGGACATGACATTGTCACTGACACATCCACAATGACATAATTGAATGTAATCATATGTGTCGGTGTAGTAACAGGAGCTAAAACATGGTGTCAGTTCTAACAAACCAAATCAAATGAAAGCACAAAATAGACATAAAGTATAAATTTTTGTGGAAAAATGAATAAAAATAGATAAAGGGGGTAAGGGGAAAAACCTTGCAACGCTCATCACTAGTCATGGCATAGGTTCCTTCAAGGGCAGTTTTAAGGGCTTCCACGGGTTTATGCCTAAATTTGCATAAAAATTAACAATAATAATTCATTAAAATTCAGCATTTGATTCATAAGATCAAGAGAGAGAGTTACTGTTTGAGTAAGGTTTCGATCTTGCGGGTTTTGTGTTCAATTCTGGTAATGATGGCTTCAGCATTATCAGCTTCAACGAATCCTTCTGACCCACCTGCCATAGATATTAGATATCACACTCAGTTCCTTTGCAGGTTTTGCTTCAGCTTCAATTTTCCCGAGAAAAATTATCTACTTTTCTTTTCTTCTCATATTTTTATTTTATATTTAAAACACTGTTATATATTTTAATTTCAAGATTTTATATGTTTATAATGCGGTAGAAATTTTTTATGTATTGATGTGTGATAATTGATGTGATAAAATTTTAAAAACTTGTCACTATAATGTTTTTATTAAATAAATTTTTATTTTATATGCAAAACATCATTTAATATTTGCACCGCTTCTGTTGCTGATTTTTTTTTTTTAAGGATTCTATTGCT
>Ga0315915_1003387_pt1 | contig 20254 bp, 7 predicted proteins | sample MpolbnodulesMG_FD_207738 | JGI IMG/M metagenome (GOLD analysis project Ga0315915, IMG submission 207738) | Medicago polymorpha root nodule microbial communities from Los Angeles, California, United States - branched nodules | ecosystem: Host-associated > Plants > Roots > Nodule | place: USA... | reverse complement strand
ACTTATTAGTCAAACTAAATTTCATACACTTTTTCTTAAATATTAAATTCTTATGGTACTATCATACTATGAGTGCATGGAGTATTTAACATTGGATCTTTGTCCTGTTTAGGAATGATACTACAAATAGTAATCTCTAGTGGTACATATGAGAAAAAGATAGCATTATATGTCTTTTTCACACAAAAATACTCAATTTCATTAAGATATTTTTAATACTATATAGTATGAGTTTTGGTCCAAAACATACTAACATGAAAATTTATTGGGATTTTAGGCCAGAAGAAGTCCACATTCTGTGCTCAAAAAAAAATCATGGGCATCATGAATGGACCTTTTAGTATTTTATATCTTTACCTTTTCCCTTTTGGTTGTATCTATATAGTTTATGATACAAAAAAGGATATCCTTTACTAGAAACTTCATATACTATATTACTATGTGCATTATAACCTTTCTTTTTCTCAATTATTTACCTTGCACAACATCTTATGAGTGGTTATATATATAACTTTATATTAAAGACTTGTATTATATTCAACACATGTTGGTATTTCCCGACACGACACGAATAAATATAATTAAGTTTAATTTTTCTCTCTTTTACATTATTATCATGTTAACGTGTCAGTGTCAAATCTAGTGTCTGTGTGACTGTGTTAGTGTTAGATATTTATTTTTATATATGGCTACAGAATCTTAAATATGCTGCAAATTATTATTGTACAGAATCTCATAATCAATGTTAACTTGACATTTAATTAAACTATATTGATTGATGCAGGAAAAATCAGAGATCCTGAAGGTTCAAACGAAAACCACATGTTCTACTAATAAGCAACAAGTGGTAGTGGTGGGAAAGAAAAAAGGCAAGAAGAGTGAAAAGAAACCCAAAGGTGAAAAGAAAATTGTGCCTCCTATTAGTTGGCCACATTTTAACCTACTAGGCTGTAAAAATTAATGGCTTTAACATTTATTTATAATTTCTTTTACTACATTTAATTAGTAGACATTGATCATGTTGCTGTTTCAACTCCTTTTGGTTGATTGCTCTACATATTAGTAGTACTATTCCTTAATAATAAAGTATGTGAGGTTGGATTTTGGTGGATTCACTTGGTCCTAGTATTAGTATTTAATTCTATATATAGTATAAGCATAGTGTGCTTGGGAAAATGAACCATGATCAGTTTTTAAGGGACAGGATGGCCATGTGAAATTGTGAACTGTGTGAGACTTACATTTCCTTCCAGATTCAGACAATCTATTGTTTCTAATTATTTTAGTTGAATTATTGGATGAAGGGATGCCATAGATCTCATCCTTTGAATGGCTCTGAATTTTGTACTTCTTTTAGTTATATCTTATAAGTTTGAAGAATCTTTCTATGAGGTGTGTTATAGACACATAAAAATTGGACACCATGTATCTAATAGTGTGTTTGGTTTCACGTTTTACTACTACGGTAACTCGTCTTGAGGTCTTTATGCCGTAATTTTGAGAAGCTGGTATTTGAAACTTCATTATAAACACGACCACTGTGATTCTGCCAAACATAGGCTAAGACAATATAAAATACAACTTGGATGTGTGTTGTGTCGGAATTTACTAGAGATAAGAAATAATATAGAGGTTGAAAATCGTATCTACTTATAGTGTTGGTGTCAGATTTTGTGCGCGAAACATTTTTGTTTTACTATATAGAAATGATAGTGACTAATTTGTTTAATGAAGAGAAACATGTTAATTTTGGAGACTGAATTTTTAGCCTTCAATATAGAATTACTTAATTTGATGTCTCAAACTGTACTATTGGACTACTTATTTGAAAAACCAAAGTGTGAAGTATTTACTAGCTTCACAGTCAAGAAAGAATTCAACCATAATTTTTTCATCCATAAAATTTGAATTTGAAACCTTACTTAAGAAATCTCAATCTAATTCTACATAGGCCAACATGATATTTGTGGATATTATGTGACTTGCCATTAAACTATCAGGTGATTTGGTAATTAGTAACAAATTTGATATACTAATAGTTTAATTTTTGAAACAACTTACAAACAACCCATAATTACCTCAAAGGTTTTTAATCCATTTGTAATTTGTAATGAAGAACAATAAATAGTACTGTAGGTAAAATTTGTTCTTTCATTTAATATATTGAAAAAAATTGAATTTCACATTTCTCATTATAAGTGTTGATTACAGATTACTAGTAAAAACATTATTCATTTTATATTAAAATGATTCTTTGAATTATCATTTTGATATATTATATTTTTTTTTTAAAAATCTCTTATTAATTAAATAAGTAAGGATGCAGTTTTTTTTAGGGAAGTAAGGATACAATTTTAAATAAAATTATTAATAAAGCCATATTAGACTTTTGAGTAAACTGAAATGACACATAAACAAGAATGAAGGTATATATATTTTGACTTAAATATAATTAACGTTTAATATTGCATAATTGAGATGACCTTTAATTTTGCAAGTATATGAGATGAGATGACTTAGCATTGACATTTTGTATATAGCAACTTAGAATAAGCAAAATCGTGGTGAGCAGCTAGCGCCTACAAAAAGTGCAATTGAAAAATGATTGATAAGTTGGAATCAGATACACCCTCACTCACACAGTGATTAATTATCTTATAAAAAAATACATACGCCCACTAATTAATAAAAGTCTTAAAAAAACAACTTGATGATCATGCTTATAAGCTGCTAACCAATAATGTATTGTGTGTAGAGACACACTAAGGAACCGTTTGGCCTGACTTTTTTTTTCAGCTTCTCTACGTTTTTAAGAAGAAGTTAGGTCAAACACAATATCAATTAAATTACTTATTAAAAAATTATTTTTTTTAAAATGCATAAAATTGAATGGAATGAGCTTTAGCCAAAAGTTGTTGAATGCTACTTCAAAAAACTACTTCTCGACAATTTATTTCACAAGCACCTCTCTTCAACCCACGCTTGGAACCTTTTTTTTATTTTTTAATATTTATATTTCAATATGCTTTTTTCTTCCATTTAATTTTCTTTTTGAACCGGTCCATTTAATTATTTTTTTTGAAGGAGGGTCCATTTAATTTATTTTTTTTAAGGAATTATATTATCTTTTTATCACTTATATATTTAATTTCAATATCGTTTAATTATCACAACTTCGCTAATATTTTTATTCACGCTGTCATTGAATGACACCAAATATTTTTATTCCTTTTCTTCAACCTCGCAAATATACACGCACACATTAGAGTTTAGAATAATATTTTATGTTCGTCTGTCTATTTTTTTGTTACACTAATCCGCATAATTTTTTTTTAGTGTTGCATAATATGTTCGTCTGCCTCAGTGAAAGAATTGTGGAGCTGAAGAATATATCTATAATATGTATATGGTGTGTGTATATATAAAGAGAATAGTTGGTTTTTTCTTTTCCAATTATACTCTATAACAAATTTTGTTATAAGAATACCATATTTTTGGTGTCATTCAAAAAGATAAGAATGCATATTATATGATATTATATTTGTTACATTGTTGGTGTCATTGAAAAAGATATGTTTTGTTTTTTAATAAGAAAAAGATATGCATAGTTTGTTACAATATAAATGTGCAAAATATATATAAGTATAATTTTTTTAGGCATTTATACTTGTACTTTTAATTAAAATCAAAATTTTATAAAAATAATTATACGTATTACACAACACTAAAAAAAATTATATGCATTAACGTAACAAAAAAAACATACAAACGGACATAAAGTATTACTCTAATAGCTAATATGTGTGTGTATATTTTCGAGGTTGAAGAAAGGGATTAAAAATATTTGGTGTCTTCAATGACAACGTGAATAAAAATATTTGCTAGGTTGTAATAATTAAACGATATTGAAATTAAATATATAACTGATAAAAAGATAATAAATTCCTTCAAAAATAGATAATAAAATTAAATGGACCCCCCTTAAAAAAAATTAATTGGACCGGTTCAAAAAAAAAATTAAATGGAAGAAAAAAATATTGAAATATAAATATTATAAAATAAAATAAAAAAGGTTCCCAGCGTGATTTGATGAGAGACGCTTGTGAAATAAATTGTAGAGAAGTAAGTTTTGTACAATATTTTGTCAAACAACTTTTAACTTAAAAATAACTTTAAAACTAAAAAAAATAACGAAACCAAACAGCTTTAACTTCTTTCTTAAAAGGCTTTATTTTAACTTTGTTTTAAAGGAACTTTTAGACCGTAAAAATTTCAGGGCCAAACAGTACCTTACACACGAAATCTAAGGTATGAGATATGAGAAGTTATATTTGACATGAAAAAAATCAACATAAAAAGAAAGATTTAACAATATCAGCAATTTTAGTGACGTGGTTTATATTTCACTAAAATTGATACATATGTGAACCCAAATCACAGCAGATATGAGCAAAATGTTCAATCATCTGTTTCAAAAAAAAAAAATTAAAAAGAAGGATGTTACAACATGATTATGGAATCAAGTAGTAGCTACAAATGGACAGTTTGTGGCTGTGACATGATCATCTTTTGTTCTTTTTAGGAGACTTCAATCAAATTTGTAGGTATTAATTAAGCATCAATAAGCATAATCATAATTTTTGTATAAAAAACAAAAGAACAGTGATAATCATGAACTTGCTGAATTGGTCCAATAATATATTCCATTCAATGATTAATTCCAACCTATTTCTAATAAAAAAATGTTATCGTCTGATTCTTGTGGATTAATTTTTGTACCAATAACTAATATAAGGTTTAACTATTTTTTAGTCTCTAAACTAATATTATAATAAATTATAAAAAATTAATTCATTTTTTTTAATTACGTCTTCCCTAGCACTTTCGTTAATCAAACTATAATGGAATAACATTATTACAAAAACTATATTAATTCAAAGACTTGATTGCAACAATTTAAATTTAGAGACTTATTTAAAAATCTCCAAATAATTTAAGAGTTTAATGAAGATATGTTGACAATCCAAAACAATTTTACACACGCAATCAATCAAAATATTTAATTAAGAGTAATTTAATAATAGTCAAGCACATTTGAGACAACTATATTACTCCAACAACTTTTCTTAATACTCGTGATTTTTATAAACTACTCTGATAAAAAAGAGACGGAGGGAGTAGTTACCAATTGAGCTACAAGACTCAAAATAGGTATTCTCTCAATCTCTTTTTATAAGACTACTTTACAAAGATTACATGTATTCAAAAAAGTTGTTGGAGTAATAAATTTGTCTGAAAAATATGTTACTATTTTTTATTTTTTTTTGTATAATTGCATTCAAAGATTATTGATAGTATTAATAAAGGTATAGTTGAAAAAAGAATAATAAATTCATATACAAATTTGTAGATAGTTTTTTTTATTTAGAGACATAAGTATTTTTATTTTTAAATGGTCTTATAATTAGGCACAAATGGAATAATTGTGTAATTATCATTTTTTTTCATGTATTTAACTTACATTTTTCAAGACAAATTTCTTAGTACATACTCTCTTTAGTCACTATTATATACAAAAAATAACATTTTAGATTCATTCAATAAATGATGTATCTGATCAAGATATATTATTTATTGAATGAACATAAAAAGTTGATTTTTGCTTATAATAATGACCGGAGAGAATATGTATTTCTTAAACAATGTCATCAAGACACTTGTTAGCGTAACTCATTATTTAATACTTTTTTTTGTTTTTTTTTATAGGAGATAAAAGATTCAACAAAAATTAATTAATCTAATTTATAATATAAAAGAATTGGACATAATGAAATGAATTGTAAGAGGTTGAATCCTGAGGCTGCCAAGGTCCTTGACCGTGGGAAGAAACAAGTTACTGTTGCAAAAGCTCCAACACGTGTTGGGAGCGACGCTTCTTCCTCAGGTACCTTATGTTACGTTCAGGTTGTTCCCCCACCAGCGGCTGCCCCCTCTGCAGCGACACACACTTTTGTTCCCCCGCCAACAGATGCCATCCCCAATGATAATACAACAACTGTTGTCCCCCAACCATCAGCTGCCACCTCCCATGAAACCGTCCCCCACAGCGACGCAGCAGGTCCCACTCTCAACAATTTGCAAGATTTTTCAGAACCAATTCCACAAGGTAATTTACCTCGGCTTACTTTACCTATCTTAGAACTAGAAGAGCATGCAGATGTACAACTTTCATCCAAGACAGCTCCTCTTCCGGTTAATAGAAACAATGATGTTCAAACTCTCCCGACACATCCTGTTTTCTCTGTTGAACACAATGAAGATTATGATGATGTTGATGATGATGATGACGACGTTGATATTATACTAGATGAAGATAATATACCAGTAGATGCGTCCAATGATGCAAATGCTTCCATCCCTCTTGATTTGGCAGCAGTCCACATGCCTAGTCAAGCTATGCCTTTGTCTATAACGGAGCCTTCTGATGGGTCTCTTGATGGTGACGTTGAACATGATATTGGCATTCAGGATGGTACAACGCTACCTGTTGTAACAGAGGTTCACGGTAGCGCTAGAATTTAACATGACCTGGAATTATGGCTCAGAGTTAAGGAGTATGATCAAAAAGCTGCGGAAGCCCCTTTTATTCATGTGTTAACAAGAAAGCAGAAGCAGCACCTTAAAAAGACCACTATTGGTAAGCCTTACAAAACCCGCTCTACGGGTGATAACTCCACCTCCGATCAATGATAGCCTTGAAAAATCTTTATTGGTATTGGAGTTACTAAGAGTTGTCTGAATGATAGAGGTCATTTGTTACCAAACTTATAGGCTCTTTAGGGAGATGAGGTGAATGCTATTGATATCTCTGATCAATACATTGCTATTAAAGTCAATAATAATTTTAGCAGGTCTTTATGCGGACCAGTGTGGTTTACCTCTGTTTAGATTTTCGTAGGAGGCTGTTTTTTTGTTGGTTTTCTGTTTTTTTTTTTCCCGAGGGTTTTGGCCTAGTCCCCCTCTTGTAATTTTTCCCCTTTTTAATAATATTTGAGATTGGCGGTATAGGATGGGAGTTCATCAGGGTGCCAACCTAATTGGGATGTCGTTGCTTCTCCTTGATGTTTGTCCTCTCTCCTGGTTTACCTATAAAAAAAATATAAAAGAATTAAATCAATGTTTGTTAACTCATTTGCCAGTAATAAAAAGGATAGGAGGGTATACTATATGAAAATCAATTAATCGATTCACTTATCTTATTAGGTATACACTCTACAAGAACTTCCCGTTGACATTGATGCTTCCCGTAGCATCGAATATTCTATTAATTCAACTTGTCTTAAAGAATCTAAATTGTCCCTTAGACTCTACCATCAAATGAATACAATGTGTAATATATTAATCAGGATTCGGATAGCTTAACTAATTTGAACTAAATGTTAAAGAGTTAAAGGTTTAAAGTTCAAGTCTTGGTAAAGAGGAAAAAAAAAACTAACATAATAATTAACATTGTTAATGCTTGCAAATAAAAAAGTGTAATATTGAAGAAACTATTGTGTAATTCTTACAGATCTGTATTTATACATGAGGTAGAATTAGTTACTATACTAAGAGATTATTATCCGGTGCACTCTAAGTATTAGAGGGTGCACAAGAATCCTCCATCATGTTTTCTAGATAATTATATTCGAGATATATTAAACACCAAATATACATACTTCTGGTGAATAGTCTATTTTGTTAGATTCGACCCTCTTTGGTTTAACTTGACTTTTTAATCAATAGTTAGAAAAGGACAAATTATGAAATTGACCATCTACATATGATATTGAAACATGATAATCAAATTGGTATAGTTCGAGTATTAAACAAACTCGCATCGTTTAAGTGTGTTGTTCAAGAACAAAGTTAGAAAGGGATCATAAAGACCACAGTCTCCTCAAACATTTTAATTTTTCTAATACTAATATGCTATTATAATTATTTGTCTATACATTTGTTTTTCGTGAACTTTTAAATACTTGATATTTTAAGCTTAATTATCCTAATTCTTACCTAAAATCCTTAATAGCGAAAAAGAAAGTGAGAATTTATCTGCAATTTAAAATAAAAAACCTCATCTTTAACTACAATCTCGTTCTATAATTTCTCATTGTTATTTAGTACAAGGAAATTACTCCCACCAATTAAATTTAAGTATCGTTTTGAAGAAATATAAATTTCAAAACAAAAAAAAATTAATTGTAATTTTGTTATTTAAGTATAAAAATCAAAATAATTGTAATTTTGTTATTTGAATATAGTATTTTTAGCTATAGATTTCTAATAATAATTACCACTTCAATAATTAAAAAAGACAATTTATTTTTTAGTTTTTGATGTTTCAATGCAGAGAGTTGTAGGTGTGTGAATTTGCTTTCATGTTGGCGGTCGAGTTCATTCGACGTTGTTAGGATATGGGTTCGGTGGTCGTGAACGGTCACACACAACTTTTTGCAATTTGGTTTCGCACATGTATGCATTTTTGCTTGATTGTGCGCATGGTGCGTAGATATTTGCTTCAAATTTGAATTTACCCGTCCTCTGGGTTGTCTTAGTTGTGGTTTCTTTACCCCTTTGGGTTGATTTGTATTACCTTTTGGGTTGCCTTTTTTTGTTTTTACTATGTTAGGTTTTATGTCCCTCCAATCTTTTATACTTCCTCTTTTATTGTTATTTACGGTATTGCAAATGGCTCACAATTTGCATCTCATTTACTTAGAAAATAAATAAATTGAGTTATACCATGTTATATGTACGATGTTTCTTCTGTCGTTCAACGATAATGCACACATGGTGGGTTCTCTCATCCTAACTCGAATTTTCTTCATATGTAAGAGTTAAAATTAAAATTGAATTTCTTACCACTTAAATTAATGTAATGTTGGTTAATAAAGACAATTCAAAATCATATGTATTTTGGGGTCCTTTAAGTTTTACATTTATATTGGATTAATCCTTTACAATCTTTAAGTTTCATATTCGTCCTTTATGTTAGTAAAAATGTGCACCTAGTCCTTTATTAAGGCATAAAATATACGCATCATTATCCTCTTTCTATCAAACTCAGTTAAAAATAGCTTATGTGGATGTTTATTGCTAAGGTAGTAGTTCCAAATCCACTTCTCGCAAAACTATGATTTACAGGAGTACTATTCGATCTTGGTTTGAAATAAAATTGATTGATTAATCTATATATAATGTTGTTGATGAAATATTTATTTGTAAATTAGGATTTAATTGGAAAATAATAAGAAAGAGATGTATGTAAGTAAGCATGTTTGGTATCATAAAGACTTTTTGAACCTTTCACCTCAATGTTAAATGGTCTTTAACACTTTTTAACAAAGTTAGATAGAAAAAAAATCAATTTGTTGCAAAAAAAAAAAAAAAACTAAAATAAAGGTCTAAGTGGTACAAAAGTTAAACTTAAAGACCTCAGGATACATTTGGCCAACAATTTAATTAGTAAAGCTATTCTATTTTTAATATTGAGTTGACCAAAACGACGAGTAATTAGTGAAAGTATTCGTGAGAGGTGACCTCTTATGCAGTGGAAGTAGTTCTTCAGTGCAGGGGAAGTAGTTCTCTGGTTAGCAGAAAGGAACCTGCAAAACAGGTTAGCACTCTAACACTCAAGTAAATGTGAGGAATGAGGAAGGAAAGTGTGCAAAAGGTTGTGAAAATGTGATCATACCTTGTTGTGGTGTGGAGCAAGAATTATATAGTGGTGCACGATTGTAACTAACTCCATGAAACTCGATAAGACATGCAGGAGGTCGTTAAAGATTATGCAAACGAACGAGATTAGACACGATACGCTCCTGTGAGGGAAAACGCACAAGAAGTCTCATATCCTTTTATGAGAGATGAGGATTATGGGTTGTTGGAACGTCATGTGTTGAGTGGGCGATGTGGGTGAGGCCTAATCCAATACAAATTTTTATTTTTTATTTTTATTTTTTAAAAAAATGATATTGAAGTAACTCTTGCATGGACAGGTGACCAAGAATTCACATTTGGCCCCATCCAACCACAACTTGACAAATAAAAAAAAAAATATTCTCACTTTCTTACAACATGCATCTCAGACTTTTTCATGTTCACAACTTTGTCTTCCTTTTTCTCTTCAATCTCTTTTTCCCGTCAAGTGTCATCCATTTTTTATGAGTAATTTTTCCACTTTTGTCGTGAGCAAACACAAATATGAACAAAATTGATATTGACACAAATCAAAAATGGACAAAGTTAGATCCGACCAAACTCACCATCGAAGACACAAATCAGATCCCTATTAGCGTCAAGCAAGGTCGCTGTTGCAATGAGCTTGCTCTGAATTGGCCTCGGTGGAGAGTTAAAAAAACAACTTCCTCGCTAACAGTCTTTGTCGACGATTGACAAAGTCGTCACCATATAGCTATGTTCTCGTGTGCGTCTTTATTATGTTACCAATTTGAAGATGCAGATGGAACAAGTTTTCAATTTGCAGAGAGAAAACGTTTTCGTCGTTTTTGATTGAAATTTTTTCCTCTCATTTTTACTTTAAATATTTATGTCCTATCAAATTGTGGTTGAATATATGACTAAATGTGCATTCTTGGTCATTTGTCCGAACAAAAATTACTCTAGATTTTGACCCTTAATTCGTTATTTTAATAGTTTTTAGTATGTCGCAAATATTATTTAGAGTTTAATTTTACATTTACAGATTTACCATCTATACAAACATCAAGACAAGAACAAATATGCTACTTTTATTGGCAATGAAAGATAAAATAACAAAAAATAGTTAAATGATCAGTAAAACTAAAAGAAAAACTAATGAACCAAAACACAGTGTTTTTTTTATATATATAGTCGAAATAATTTTTTTTATAGTGTTCATTATTATTTTTATTGTTGTGGATTTTGGCTATTCTAATGAGATTTAATAATACTAAAATAAAAGGCAAAAATTGAAGAAAAACCCAATAAAAAAGTATTTACCTTCTTTATATGTTGGTATAGAATAATTTTTTTTGACAAAGATTATATATATATAACTTTAATTCAAAATACTCCTTAAAAAAAAACTTTAAAATCCCTCAAAAAAAAAAACTTTAATTCAAAATATAACAATTTATTCGGAAAAATCCAAAATATAACAATACACTGTATTACTTTGGGTATTCCGAATTTCTATATATAGCTAAGCTAACAGAAGGAAAAACAGAATTTCAAACCTGATTTTCCAATATTACCCTTTTTTCTTCCTCAAATTCTCGATTCGCAACTGATTTCCACCACTCTCTCTCCATTCACACACTCTCGCTTTCTCTCTCCTCACTATGGAGAAAGCAGAGTCCTCCACCTCCGATCAAGATTCCGACGAAAACCACCGTACACAACACCACCTAACACTCCCCTCCGGCCTTCGTCAACACGAATTCGATTCCCTCATCCCTTTCATCAACTCACACCACACCTACCTCATAGGCCCCAACCAATGCTCCACGCTACTCGCTCAACGCATCCACGCGCCGCCGCAAACCGTCTGGTCCGTCGTCCGTAGCTTCGACAAACCGCAAATCTACAAACACTTCATCAAAAGCTGCTCTCTCAAAGAAGGTTTTCAAATGAAAGTCGGTTGCACTCGCGACGTCAATGTCATCTCCGGTCTCCCGGCGGCGACTAGCACCGAGAGACTCGATCTTCTTGACGACGAACGTCGTGTTACTGGTTTCAGTATCATCGGAGGTGAACACCGTTTGAAGAATTACCGTTCCGTTACTTCCGTTCACGGTTTTGGTGACGGTGATAACGGTGGTGAGATCTGGACCGTTGTTTTGGAATCTTATGTCGTTGATGTTCCTGAAGGTAATACTGAAGAGGATACGCGTCTTTTTGCTGATACCGTTGTAAAGCTTAATCTTCAGAAGCTTGCGTCTGTTACCGAAGGAAAGAACCGTGACGGTGACGGTAAGTCACATTAGTAGGGTCCATTGAACCGCAAATTTTATTCAATACCAAAAAAATGAAACTTGATTAATTAATGTCTTCTGCAAGTTGAAAGTATTTTCATCTGAAATGTCGGGATCATCTTACGCGCCTTCGATCAAAAGTGCCGTGCTACATTGTTTCTGCCCGAATACATCAAAAAATTGAAGATCACGTTCTTTTATTTTGTGTGAGACTTTTTTTCTTTTCGTTTCTTTTACGATGAATTTGATTTTCCACTTTTATAATGCAACATGTTCAAGTGGATGAATGAATGAATGCACTTCGAGTTTGAAAGTTGTGAATTGCAATGTGTAAGGGCATTTAAGTCAATGCAAGTTGTACAGAAAATGTTGACTTGTTGATGTGATTTGATCATTGTGAATATCATTTGCTTTTAGCCTCGATTTTATTCCGGCTAGTGGTATTTTTTTACTATTTCTATTATTTTGGCAACTAGTATAAATGCATGCAATATTATGGAATCGATTGAACTGAAATGATTAACGAGTTTATCTAAATAAACGTTTTAGAGTATACTAATTCAATTTTGTACAAACAATTTTAGGATAAAACTTAGGTACAATTTCTTACGTGCTTTTCATATGATTCTTAACTAAAAATATAACCTTTTTGGTGATAACAAACTTTGAGAGAATTATGGATTTAAAGAAATCATGGTGAATTTAGTTAAGAACCATACGAAACACACTTAAGGAATTATATCTAAGATTTTCCTTTTTGGTTGGATGTTGTTTATCTTTAAGTTAAGGTTGGATTACCGTAACCGATTTATCAGATATCAAAGGGTTAAAAAAAAAAAGTACATGCAGTCCTATTTAAGGAATATGCTCCCTTCTTCGGGAAAGATACTGTTAAAAAATTCTGGAAGGATCAAGTAATTTTCAATGCAACTTTCTTTGTTGTTGGGTTGAAAGAACTAATCATACGAATGGGCACAATTGTGAACCATTTGATTTGATAGGTAATTCAATGTTGACCAATACTTAAAAATTGAGCCAACAGTAGCAATTTTGGTCGTATGTGAGGCTCTTTCACTATGGAAAATTCAATCACATTCTAACGTATTAAGTTCACTATCTAAAAACAAATTTGATGAAAAGAAATACTTGTGGATGTGTTTGCCATTTTTATACTATAGCGATAAGTTATCGGCTCATACATAAATGATCTTATCCATTAAAATTTGTTAGAAATTTTAATGGTGGTATACTTTTTTTTACTTTCTAATAACAAAAGTATAAGATTTTTTCTCTATTTTTATTGTCCTCACGACTAAGACACACCGACTTGATTGATGTTGATTAGATCAACATATCATTTGTAATGACAATAAAGATCGTATATTTTTTCCTTAAAAAAAAATTGTATATTTTAAAGAAGTATTAACGGTCAGCAAACATTAGAGTTCCGACAATTTTAAGTATTACTTCGCAATAAACTTTGCCTTAATTACTTACAAGATATTTATATTTTTACAATTTTAGTTTGTATGAATATCTTGTAAGTAATTGTCATCATTAGATTTAACTTACTTGCAAAGTTATGAGTTCAACTTCACTTTTGATAAATAATCTGTTTATTTTTATTAAGATTCGTTAAATTTTAATGTTTGTTTTAACCATGATGACCCTCCAAATCTCACTTAACTAAATTTTTTGTAATAAAAGAAAAATTATTGTATAGTATTAGTGTGTAGAAAAACTAGCCTTAATTAGATATTTATATTTACGATTTTAGTTTAGATGAGCTTAAGCCTAAAGTATAGTGCACGACCATTCAAATGATCGTCTCTTTCCTTCCACAGTATTCATTTTAGAATCAGTTTTTTTCTCTCTTTTTTCCTTTATATGTTGAATTTGGACATAATCTTTTATCCATCAACATCCTATCACAACTCTAGGATAGTGTAAAGCTAGGTGGTAGTAGGTATACGACTTATGTTAGATATTTGTATGAAAACTCAAGGACGTATGGTGGAAATCTTTAGTCCAGTTAATATTAAGCAATGCGTGCTGTGCTGATATAATCTTTTGAAAATAGTGTTAGGAAAACTGTTCAGTTAAGTAAACCACTCAAGCAAAAATTAAGTTATATATTCAAATTGGTTTTATATATCAAATAAACGTCTTTAAATTTTCTTTCACCTTCACCCATTGTCAAATCTATGAAACATCTTCTAGTAAAACAAAATACTGATGAAGTTGGATCCCCTGTATTTTGGAAATTGAAATGTTAATTGGGTCGGATTCTGAAAACTATTAGATAAAACAAAAAGTATAAACTATTAAGCAAGTGTTTGTTTCCGCATAGGAATTTAGCCAAACGTGTGTTATTTTAAAGCTACATTTTATAACTTCTACATTTTCATGGTAGAAAGCAAGTTGAATGCACCGAAGGATAGACGTGGAACCAAACAAAGATTTGTAATGCATATAACATTTTCATGGTAGAAAGCAAGTTGGATGCGTCGATGGATAGATGTAGAACCAAACACGCCACCAGCTATTAAAAGAAAGGTTTGTAGGTGCATGTTTTTTTCCACTTCTAAAGGGTTTAGAATTGATTCCAAATGTGTAAAATTGATTTTGACATATTTGGTTTCTCTCGGATAGAATTGATTCTACTTTCGAAATTGATTCTAATTGAAATTATGATTTATAGTTTTTGATTATATAATTGATTTTCATACATAAATTTATAGTTCAACTCACTTTTATATAAATCTATCCAAACACACATCATTTTTAGTCAGAATCAATTTTAACCAAAATCAATTCTAAATGATCAATTCTATCAAAATCAATTTTACTCACTGCACAACCAAACACATGCAAAATCATATCATTTCATTCATGTCGTTAAGTTAAGATGGTCGTTAGATCAAACATGATATTCTAGATTTAAAAAATTACTTGTTTTATGCTCCCAATGTTAATGAAACCAACACTAATCACTAATGTACTAACTGCACAATGCATGAAATTGCGACAGCACTCTATCCAAATCTATAAAAGGGTAGGTAGGTGGTGAGAAAAATTGAGAATAAAGTTGTGTCAGATAACTTTGGTGCATGTGAAAAATCATACTTATCATATTCATAGATATATGTATGGAGCACTTACCCTGACACAGTGTGGATAAGGGAATTTCTTAAAATTTGAGAAGGGAACCGTGTTCCACCTCAATTTCTACCAATTAGTTTTGGTATAGTTTTCCTTCCATTTGAGGCATCTAGTTAAAAATGCCCATATTTCCAATTAAAGCATATACAAAATTCCAATTCTTCCCCCCACAATTATATTACTTTATGACACCATGGTTTATTTATCTACAAGGTCTGGTCACATGCCATGATGGTATATTGATGCCTCGTTTATTTTTGCAAGTGCATATATATTTATGTGGGCCTCATTTCCCCCCTTAATCTATGCATGGATTTTTCAGTATCAAAAGAGCTGGCAATAGAGGGTTTTTCAAGATTATATATAGAGAAATGTTAACGGGTATTCTCGAGTCACTAATTAAGGACTTTAAATGGCAATTGTTTATGAAAGTTTGTGCAATACAATGCAATGAAAATTGAAAACTTTGATATTCTTAAAGAAAAATTGTTTAATTTAGAATGTGCATTGGAGACACTTGTTAACAAGACCCTATAATATAAATATACCACTATTGTTGATGTACCTTTAGATTGTCACTGTTTAGGGATACTGTTAATGTCAACGTCTCCATGCTTATTGAACGTTCTTGAATTTTTGGATTGGAACGTATGAGGACGGATTTTTGCTAAGGAAGATATACCCTGACAGAGACAATTATATGGAAGGGACTAATTGCATTGCTTTTGGTTACTCATAAATTTATAATCCACACTTAAAGCTATTTCCACCCCATTCCTCGTTGATTTTTATTTTTGTTTTTCCTCTTCATCGGAGTTCAAATTCCTTTCTTAACATAAATAGATAGAAAGAAAAGATGGAAAAAAAAAAGTAATTTTCATGAGTAATTTGAAGGAAAAAGAAGAAAGTAATGTATTCATATATTATGGAATATGTATCGAAGATTACTAGGCTAAGGTTGATGTGAATTGGTTGTTATTCAAATTAGTGGATGAATGTACGTATAGACTAAGATTGTTGTCTATAATTTCAATCAAAAAAATCTGTAAGGATTTTAAACAACAGGTTGATTACTTTATTGTGAAATTGTAGCATATGTTAATATGGATTTTGCAAATACGTGTTTTAACAATTCAAAAGAGGTACAATAGTACTTGATATATAAGTTATTTAGCATGTGTCCTTAAAATATTTATCAAAATATTATTTCATTTTCACTAAAGGTCACAAATTCAAGTCCTGAAAATAACGTCTTGTGTAAAAAATAAAATGAGACTGCGTACAATACATTAGATGGTGGAATCCCTTCCTGAACCCTACATATGCAGTGCTGGTTACCCTTTACTAAAATTCTTTCTTCCAAAAAACATAGCACGTGAAGAGTACTAACCCTCACGATAAGAAAGGTTGAAGATTGCAACATGGCCCCATTTGTGATCACTGATCAGCCAATTGGGGCATTGTGTTTGATACAAGTTGCCAACTTGTGCATTAAAGAAATGCAAAAAACTTTGAAGATTGAAAGCGACAATGACAAATAGAAACAACAAAGACTAGCTTTAGAGGAAACAAATGCTCATATGCTTGTGTGTCAAAAGAATCTTTTTCAAATACTCCAATTTGAAGCATTCCTTTTTCTTTTCATTTTGCTACTTCATTATTGGTCTTACTCTTGGGGACTAAAGTAGTGGCCACAATCATACATAAAAGGCCCTCTTTAAACCAATGAAATGAAAATGTTGAGGCCAAAATATGAAAAATGAAAAAGTCCAATCATTTTCATTACTGTTATTTTGATGCCCCCACTACCCCTATCCATCATTCTTTTACCAAATTGAGAATGGTGCGCATATCAAAAGAACTTTTCAAGTGTTTCTAGTAATTTGTTGATAAGCTAACCACCATTGCCACCACTAGGCACTAGCTATACTTCCATTATTCAGATAGTTGTAATCTCAAATGCTCATTCGATTCTGAAATAGGATTCTTTGGCTTTAGGAGGGCCATTCCCCAAAGTTCAACCTTATTGTATGTACGATATGCTTACAATATGTTGATGGAGGCTTTTAATGTGAATATAATGAATGCTTTGAAGTTACCTTCAAACAAAACAACTACGACCTTGCTTAAAAGCTTTGGTGTAGCACAAAGAGTTTACAACTCAACAAATAGTCCTTATCATGTATCAAGATGATACAAGAAAGGCTCACAACAAAACAGAACTAAACTTGCATCAACACGATACAAGAGTAGAACACACAACGACTCAAAACCCTAAAAACTAAACTTTTTAGAATGACGACTTGAATAATCAATTAGGTCTTGAAGTCTTGTTTATATACTGAAGCAGCTTGGGCCAAATACTTAGTTGGGCTTCAGAACAAAGCAGATCGGTTCAACTAATCTGCAAAACAGAAATCAGAAACAAATATGGAAAGTCCTAAAATGTCGGAACATCTTTAGGATCGTTCCAACCAATAAAAAATATCTCCTAAAATATAAATAACACTCTAGAAATATTCCACAACTGATTTTGTAAAGATATGCGCGTTGCTTGGTCAATAAGATAAGGAAATATTGTTTCCTTAAACAATAAAGGGTGCGCGTACAAAACAGGCATGAACCCAGGCACACTGAACTGTGCCAGGATGTTGGAAAAATGTATCCAACATCTTACAGAGATGCCTAACCACATGTTAGAACATTGGTTCCAACTTACACAAACAAGGATATTTGTTTTAGCAATAATGCAACCAATACAAATACCCAACAAAGAAAGTACACTTAAAAAAAATTGCTGGAATGCCTTCCTCTGGGCTTCCTGAACCATCTTCGTTGTTTGGATTAGCGAGCTATATAAGGTTGACCATCCATTTTAAACAGTGCGGTTAGCCCATTATTATTTTTTCATTGGGGTAAAAATAATTAAAAATTTAAAATAAAATTGATAATCCTATATAAATAGATTACTTAGGAGAAATCACAATTTTTTCATCGTTCTTCTTACAAATTTCTATCATGTCTTCTCCACTATGCACCAAAGTTAAATTCGAGCATATAAAGAAACCATTTCAAATGTATATAACTCTAAGAAAGACGTTATTTGAGTTGAAAAAGTAGCCAACTCACTTTTTTTACATAGCCCGTCACACGCTTGTGTCCCCATCGTCGACCTTCGTCATACACTTGTTTCCATTTTTCTTTGGGTAAATTGTCGACCCAATTTAAAGCCTATTGGGAATTATCGTCGACCTTCGTCATACTGGCAACTTTTTTATGAAGCTTTCCATCCTTGATCGCTCTCATAAAATTCTGTAAAATGTGTCAGACACAATACACATGGGATGTCGGAGGATTGTGTCAGACATTATGTGGATCATTGTGTGCACTTTTGATTGATTTATGTCTATCAGAAATCACACAAATCCTCTCTTATGGTGTGATGTGCCTTCTCAGATTTTTCTAAAAGAACCCATGTTCCTCCTTTGTTTCACCTTCCACCAGTGTAAAAGCGAAGGAAAATATATTGTTGATCTCATCATGCACAACAATCGACAATAGTGTGCCTATGTTCTTCTCGTATAACTAGGTTCCGTCAACTTGGACAACTAGTTTGCAGAATTTAAAATCATGGATGCATGGACCAAAATCTCATAAGAGGCGATGAAAGATAATGTATCCATCTACCGGATTTCCATCAACTTGTGATTGAAACGTCTCCATTTCCACGATGTTTTTTTGGAAGATCTAGTTGCATGACCATCAACCACCGTGAAGATCATAATATGATTTCTTCGAGTTCTCATAGACAGCTTCAATCTTTGTTTTTTTTTTTTTTTATATATCCTTGCCTATTTGTATGTAGTGTAATTGAATTTTTCTCGAATGTGGGCAATTACAACATTCACTTCGACCAACATGTCAATATGCAGAAGTGACTTAATGATCTTGCATATGACGTTAGAATCAAGCTTGCGATGATCGTGTGACTAGATGAAATATGTGAAGGTGTGGGGATCCTTGATATTGCCAATCACCCATTTACCGGTCTTTTTCCTATATTATGTAATTTTTTAAGGCGTATATTTATTTTATTTTGCTTATGCTATGAATTATATTATGTAATTTTTTTCTTAGTGATGTTATATTTATTTTATATTGATATTTCATTTTATTTTGCTTTTATTAATATTTATATTATGTAATTATTTTTTAATTTCTTAGTTACATTATAATTATTAAATATTTATTTTTATATTTTAGGATGTTGCAAAATCAGTGTTGAATGTCCGATGCCATAAAGACCATGATCCGAGTCTATTTGTAAAAAAAAAAAAAAAATTACTTGAATCCAGTCGGGTTCCGTCATCCCTCTTAAATATAAAAATTTAGAATTAACAAAAGTTTGATCATTGCTCATTGCTTTTTCTTTCCAAACCTTTTGGATAATAAGTAGCAACCGTTAGTTCACCTCATAATGAGCTTGGTGATCTTATTGTTCAATGTAGAAGTTTCTTGAATAGCAATCCCAACTTTGTAGTGTCGTTTATTCGGAGGCAAGCTAATAAAGTTGCTCATAGTATTGCTAGAGCTTCCTTATCACATCCTAGCCCCCATACTTTCTATCATGTAACAACTACTTTGTACTCTTTAATTTTGGATGATATGAATTAATCTTGCTTTTGCTAAAAAAAAAAGAAAAAGTAGCAACCGTTAGTTGTCTCTATTGTCAAAGTCTGAAGAGACAAATCAATATAGTCGGGGTTCAATATTTTTGGTTGTGCAACTACTTCTTGTGGGAAACAACTTATGAAATTCAATGGATGTGTGTTTCTTCTACAATCTTGTACTTATTCTTGAATGAAATATATATCTCCCAAAATTTGTCTTCCACTTTTATCGTGTGCACACTAGTGCAAAATTGACATAAGAATTATGTGTATTATACCTATTTTATTAAAAAAATGTGTGAAATATAAATAAGGTGGCAGTTTTGTAAATATATTGTAAATTTTGTTTTTGTGAGTAAATTTCAAAACCTGATTTTAAGAATAAATGGGGTCAAATATGAAATAAAAACAAGGTGGCAAACT
>Ga0315915_1003386_pt1 | contig 20256 bp, 18 predicted proteins | sample MpolbnodulesMG_FD_207738 | JGI IMG/M metagenome (GOLD analysis project Ga0315915, IMG submission 207738) | Medicago polymorpha root nodule microbial communities from Los Angeles, California, United States - branched nodules | ecosystem: Host-associated > Plants > Roots > Nodule | place: USA... | reverse complement strand
CTAAATGAAAGGCTATTTCAGAAATTTCACCCATATCCAAAACCATGATCAGCTTTGAGATCTCAGATACACATATAATATTAGAAACACTCCACGTTGAAGTACAATAGAACAACTAAAATAACTAGTTCAGTTTAAGAGCTTCAATCGAAACAAAGTATAACATTCCACAATAGAAAAACTAGCTCAATGTTTAGTAAGAAGAGAATAGACGACGAGAAGGGATCGGGTTCAATTGTATCTATGTTTTTCTATAGATAAAAACCTAAAAACCTATAAAGGCCTCTTTTCAAGTAAAAGAAACAAATAATTGTCTCATTTTGAAACCAGGAAACAGCAGCCCCATAAATTGTAACTACATCAGCCCCTATAGTCTCTAAAATGAAACTACATCACTACTCCAAGAGAAAATCACATAGTGCAGGAAAAAATAGCAAGAAAGACCTATTCATAGTCCTACTCAAATCATCAAACCACAACATCGATACATTTCTCACATAATCTGAATGAACAAAATTTCACCTAATGTAGAAGTAATGACAAATTATTATTGAAGAGAATTGAGAATAGAAAACAAGGAGATTGACTTGCCAGTAGTTGTAGCTGTAGTTGGATGTGTATTATATGGTTTTTTGATTGTTGGGTACACCAACCCAACAATCATGTAGAACATGTTACAGTTAATAGAAGTAGGAAAACAAAGATTAGTGAAAAAAGACAAAAATTACCAAGAACATAAACAGTTGGTGTGGAATGCCCACTAGAAACAACAAAGTAGAACAATTTGATGCTACCTATACCTAATCAAAAAGCTACCAATGAATCAAAGGTAAAATCTACGTAAGAATACAAGCACTAAGAACAAGAACCTTGAAAATGAATTTCACAATGTGTTTGTGGTGATTACTTCTTGAAAATAAAGAGAGGTCCTTCAGTATCAGAAATAGATGGAACCAAAATAGCCTGGAATCAGAAATAAAGAACATGAAAATAAGAACAAAAATACATAACAAGTTCATCTATATCCAAAAATGTTAATCAAATTTTACATGTAAATCACACTAGCACTAACTTTCATGAAACAACTCAGCAATGTTTACACATCAATTTCAAAATCTCTTATTACAAATGGAACAAAACATCAACAACATCAATAGGAACTCATCAAAGATTAGTTTTCATTCAACAAAATGACATAATGGAATATAAAAATAAGTGCATATTATCACAATAATTCGATCAATTACCTCAAGGTCAGCTTGAATAATCCACCACATCCTGCAAAATAATTAATTCAAAAACCATATATTTAATTAGTGAAATATAAAATTGCATATGAAATGTGAACATTGCTAAATTAATATTATACCTCTACCCAACTCTTGTTTCTTGAACAACCACCAATCATAGCAGACCAAGTAAACAAATTCCTCACAATCATTTCATCAAACACTTTATGTGTCTTCTCAAAAATTCAATTTTCAATAAGTAATGAATGAATTACCTATTTCCTCGAATGAAAAGCTCATTGAATGAAAAGCTCATGATCATGACAACACAACATATCACATAACACTTCTTCAACAAATAAATAACTAGATTAGGCTAGTAGGAATTTACTATTGATAGCACTAAGTCCAAACTGAAAAAATTGACCACATCTAACTGTATACCAATACACCAATAATGATGAACTAGGAACTACACTGTCGACACCATACGTAGTTTACACACATTCCTCACAGACATTTCATCAAACACTTAACTTGCATTCTCCAAACACCCACATATAGTACAAATTAGATGCATATGTGAAGGAATCTACTTGACTGAACTTTGTTTTGATACGGCGGCAGAGTGAGAAATACGATGGTGAGGTTGTGATACGATGGCGAAGTCAGAAATACGGTGGTGATGTGAGTGATACGATGGCGAAGTTGCGATTGGAGTGAGAGGATTCACGGCGAGAGTGATCGGAGAAGTTGCAATCGAAGTGACGACGCTTTTTGAGGAAGTATCGTGACACTTTTCAATCAATTTACTTTGTAAAATGTTTTAATTTTTACAACTATTATCATTTATAATTAAAAAGAAAGGTAATAAGTTTACTTTTTAAAATAAAGTTTACTTCTTGTCAAAAAAAAAACATAAAGTTTACTTCTTTTTTTCAAAAAGAAAACATAAGTTTAGTTTTTAACAAAAATATATGTATAATAAAAGTTATATAAATAACATATATCATATAAAATACCCTTTTAAAAAATATAATATAATCCCCTAAATAAACATATATAATATAATAAGAATGCATTCAAATATAAATATGCAAGGTGCGAGAGTTTTCGAGAGGGTTGCGATCGGTGAGAGTGGCAAATAAGTTGAAATCTGAATCTGAGACGCGCGATGATGTTACTTAGCACATAAAAATTCTAGACAAGTCGTTTTGTTTTCAATTTTTACAAATTTTAGATTAAAATTACAAATGAAAATTAAGAATGCATTTCTTTTTATCTAATTATAAATCAAATTATAAGCTATTAGTTATCCGTTATTTTTATCAAACAAAGTCTATATTATTGTAAGGGGATTGATTGTCTTTTTTTAGTTATTTCAAAATCTAGTTGTCTATTTTTAGATAAAAGAGAGAAAATAACTAGATTGACTTTGCACATACACAATAAATGTGAATGTGTTCTATTCGACATACAATTTGTAAGTCTTTCGGTTCAATATTTGTAATGTTATGTTTATTCTCAAAATATTTCAACATTGAATATAAACCAAAATATATTAATTACAATCAAGTTTGACAATTATTTAGATATATGTTGATCTGGACTTAAATTTAAAACTATAGATTCTATATTCAATATCTAAAATTTAGAAATTCGAAATCTTACAAATTTCAACAAAATAAACAAACTGTAGGAAAATCCGCAGGAAAAGACATGGAAAATCGCAGGAAAATCCACAGCAATACCTGTGAAATTTCCTAATTTTATTTTTTTCTACATAATTTGTCATCCATATGGCACGAGTGATATAAAAATGAAATAATTTCTCTATAATAATTGATAGGAAAATGCTGAAATACACGACAATGTTTGTCGTGTAATTTGCACAAACAAGTACATTGTCGTGTAATTTGCACAAACAAGTTTGTAACTATCATTTTTTTTATACTTGTCTTACCTCACCATTGCTTTGGTAACATTGTTTTTCAATATATAATATTGAAAGTGGGTTATGTATGTTAGTTATTGTTTAACATTGTTTTTTAATAAAATGAATTGGGTGTTGTTCAACATGTTGTGTGGCTTTCGTGTATTGAGTTTATTGTGTTGTATGGCAGCGCTCTGATTGATTGATAACAACTTATTTATATAGAACAATATTCAACATCAAAGTCATTATTACATATATGTGCATAAATATAAAGGGATAAATGTTTTTGAGTTGTTTTTGTACTTTCAACTATATCCTTCATTTAAATTTTTATATTTACAATTTTATCCCTTTTACTTTATTATTAAAATTATTGATAAAAAATTAAATTCCTTGAAAACAGGAGCAACAAAGCTACAATAAAAATTTAAATTATTGATTAAAAACATATTTAAATTCTGTGTATATATATCTATAACAATATATAAAGAAGGGATAATAGTATTTTACTCCATGTAATATGAGTCATTTCCTGGTTTGCCCCCTCTAAATTTTTGTTTTGGATTCGGTCCTTGTAAAATAAATTTGTTTCAAAATACCCCTATGGGAACTTGGGAGAGAATATTAATGAGGAAAAAGTGAGGGGCCTTTTCAGTGTGTATGCAAAACTCATCCTTTGATGCAGGCTCTTTTGATCAGTTTACGTAGCATTTTCAGTGTGTTTGTATTTTTCTTATTAGGTGGAAGAGTCAAGATTTGTGTCTTTGAAGCTAAGAATATACAGGGAATTGTGCTTTTGGTGTTGTGAACTATGGAAATATGGAATTGAGCTTTTCTTTCTTTTAAAATGGGGTGGGGAGGGATTTATTTATATAAACAGGGAAGGGATAAAGAAACCAGCAAAGTAGATTGTTGATTTTGAGTAGATAGTGTAACACCCCTACTTTACATTTTATTTTATTAAATAAAACTATTAAGCGAAGTGTAATTATTATTATTATTATTGGGTGTTGTTTTGCCTTTATAAAATGAGTTGTTGCTGAAAAGAGGATATGTAGTAAGTGTTGGGCGAATAGTGGGTTGAGGAATTAAATGAAAACAAAGAGAGGAGTTCGGGCACGACGTTAAAAGAGTTGGCGGTGTAAAAACTAAGTTTTTAATAAGTGGGGGAGGGACGGAGTAAAAGAGCAATGATTAGCAGTGGAAAATAATTGTGGCAAGCATTGACCCAAATATAAATAGGAACTGAGAAGTTAGAATAGTCAGTTACTACTGAACGTAAAAAGGAAAAGAAGATACCAACAGAGGAAGAGGAACCATAGTACGAAAAGGTCAAGCCAAAACCCAAATTTCTCAAAGGATTCGAGGTAAGGGGGAAAATCTTTTCATCTTTAGGGTATCTTTAAAATCTAATGATGAAACTGTTTAATCTTATGAATTATGATGTTATGTTAAGGATTATGGTGAGATTTTTGGTGATGAACAGAAGTGATGAGAGTTAATAATGTTGTTGAAAGATTAAGAATCGAAGGAACCAAAATTAGGGTTCATAAACTTCCATGTAACCATGTCCAAATAATTATGAAAAATAATGATGTTAGGGTATATGTTATAATCGTAGGAAATCAGTAATAAGAACCGGTAAGGAGTAATGTTGAGGAGTGACAATCATGAGAATGAACAACAATAGAAAAATTGAGAAAAACTAGGGTTTTGACCAAGGATTAGAACACATATAAGATTGTTACTATAAGATGAATTGAGGGTAATTTAGTGTTTGAATTTTTGGTTAACCTTAGGGTGATGCTTAAAGAAGATTTGGGTGAGTTGGGGTAAAAAACATAGCTTAGGGGAGCTCCTATGGCAGAAAATCGCAAAACCTACGTGTTCTGATGCTGTCAAAATCATGTCGCGATTTTTACAGGCGTGTCGTGATTTTGAAATCGTGCAACGATTTTTACAGGCGTACTGCAATTTTTTAGGCAGTAGCTCAATATTTTGCTGAACATAAAATCGTGTCGTGATTTGCAGAATCGTGACACGATGTTGTAAACCCATTTTTTCATATTTTAATGTTCTTAACATCCCTTGGCAATCTAAGAATGTTATAGGTTCAATATAATCATCAAATCAAGTTGTGTAAGTATATTAATTAGGCTAGAGGAGTATAATAAGATGTCCTAAGAATGAGTCCTAAAACAAAGGTGAATCTATAACATAAAATCGTTTGAGAGGGTAATCAATGGATGTAGAAAGAGTTGTGAAAGAGAGAGGATGGTAGTGAAAAATGAGAATGATGAAGTGAAATGTATTAATGATGAAAGTAATATTATTTATATATGTTAAAGATGATGAAAATGGTGATATTTAATAATATTTGGTGATGAAAACGGTGATGGATAATAACGGTGATGGGTAGAAAGTACGGTGATGAAAGAGCGAGATATATTTATATTTGGTGATGGAAATGGTGATGTTTAACTATGGTGTTGTTTTTGTTTTTATTGTGGTGTTGTTCATAACTAGGGAGAGTCGTGCATTAATAAATGATGTGTTGATGATGTGCTGATGTATATTTACTTGACTAGTCGGTTCCCATGCATGCATAATAAAATTGAGCCTAGGAAAAATGGTGTCGAATTGGTGTTGAAAAGTCCAGTAACATACCTCTGACAATTTGGTGCTGAAAAGTCCAGTAATATATTTCTGGCAACTTGGTGATGATAGGTGTGGTACCACATTCATATAGGTTTTAGGAAGAGTTCGTATGCATTTAAGTGACGTGCTTGTACTTGATGTTTTTAAATGCGAGAGTAATTTGATGGTGTGATATATGACATGTTGAAAAAGAATGATAATTGTTGATGTTCTTGTAAATTTGGAACATTGTTCTTATGATATTTCAATGTTGCGATTGTTTCTTTATTACTATGTTATGACTGGATTTCTCACCCCTTTGTTTGTTGTGTTGTTTCCCTTTGTGGTGGCTGTACTTTGAGTGCAGACACTCAGGTTGACGAAGAATAGATGTGGGACGTTTTAGAAGGTCGACACGGGAGATGCCTCCATTTAGTTCTTTTATTATTAGCTGAAAATAAAATGTAGTCGCTACGAGCTCTGATTCCTGTAACACTAGGGTTGGGGTCGACGATTGAATCCTTATTGCATTTTGAGTTGGATTATGGAAATATTGATATTTTCTATTTATGATCATCAAAAAACTTGCATGAGTTTAATTATTGTGACCTTTGAATACTTTATTCCACTACGGTGAATTTATCTAATGAAAGTGTTTATGACCCAATGGTGGTATAATATTGAGTTATGTAACATCCTCGCTATTAAATATATTATTATTGTTTTAAATTTATTGATAGGAAATAGGGTGTTACAGATAGGATATTTTTGGGAATATAGTTAAATTTATTTTCGTATAGTACTAAGTTGTTCTCATTCGCTATCATTGAAAAATGCTTATAATTGCTAGATGCTCAGAATTGGGCAGAAGTGTCTTCTTATGCTACTTAGAGGCAACCTGAGCTTGAAGCAAGGAGCATTACACAGGAAATAGGTAACGTGTGATGCTCTTAAAATTGCACTAACAAGTTAGATCCAGGGTATTTATTTCCATGTTTTTTTCTCTTGAAATTGCAATCACAAAATTGAAGTTGAAATTGTTGTATTTATTCGTTCATTGATCTTGAAATTCATGTTGGAGGCACGTGATAAGTTTATGTCATTGAGAAAAAGCCCTTAGTTTGAGTATTACTAGCGGATTTCTCGTTTCCTGCAAATTTGTCTATTGTTTTTGCTGCTGGCAAGAGAACTCAAAAACTGACCGATTGTTTCCTGCGGATTTTTCACCCTTCCTGCGGATTTTATCGTTGGCAAAATCCCCAGGAAACTCAATTTCTGCGGAAACTTTATCAAAGTCCGCAGATAATTTCTGCAGGAAAATCGAGAGTTTCTAGTTGTTGATGTTTAACCTTTTTTTTTTATTAAAAAAGACATTTGTTCATTCAAATAGATGGAAATACATTAAACAACACAAATTCAAACAAGAAAGACGGAGTTTACTATTAAAACACTTATATTTGATAGTGGTTTCAGACGTAGAAAACTAAGTTTGTGTTGAGTTATGAAGGAGACGATGAGCATAAAAGAACAAATATGAAGTTGAAATGAGAAGACACGTTTTTAAAGAAATGCAGATGTTCCATTCAGGTTGCATGGTTTTTTAGTGCATAAAAAATATGGAGTCTTGGTGTTGTTTAATGATTGCATAATCATGCGATGCCGTCAAAGTTAGAAGGTCATATTTTGGTCAGTCATTTAAATATTTTATCGACTTTAAAAAATAGATGGAAAGACAATGGTTGCAAAGCAATTTTACAATCCACGTCAAAGATACAAAAAGACCATCAAAAGTTGGTTAACAAAAATAAAGCAATTGTTAAGTGTTTGAAGAAAACAACTATGCTTTCAAGTATAATTATTTGGTGAGTCAAGAACTGTTCAAGGAATGTTTGACATGTTTTTGGTACATCCTAAACATGTGAAATTGTTTAACACTTTTTCTACTCTTTCGTTACAACATTTCACATACTTCCTTCGATTACTAATATAATAAAAAAGAGCTTTTATTATTAGCTTTTCCTGAGGAAATTTCCGTAGGAAACATTAATGGGAAGGGGAAACATTAACGGGCAGGGGAATCTCTCCCACTCTGACCAAAAATTTCCTACGGATATTATTGGCTTTTCTTGAGAAAATTTCCTACGGTCTCTAAAATTCTCAGGAAATAATTACCTACGAAGGTATTACCTGCGAGAGAAAATCCTTGGCAAAATCGGCAGGAAAACTGTTTCCTGCGGATTTATTACCAGATTCCGTTGGAAAATCCGCAGGCAAATCGAGAGTATCTTGTAGCGAGCACTTATAAGATTTATTGAATTACTTATATATCCAGTATTATAGATCAAATACGTCAATTATTCAATTAATAACAAATGGATTTTTTTCTTCTTATAATAGTGACGGTAATGAATATAAAATATCAATTACCAAAATGTATTGTTTGAGATAGTTTGCATTAGTCAAATAACTCAATACCCAAAACACCGTGAGTCTATGACTCACATTTTGTCAGTGGTAATACAATAGTTAAATTGGCATATTGGATTCAAGAATTCAATATGACTTTCAATTGGAGTGTTAGTGTCAAGTCTGTCCAGAGATTTTGCGTCCCATCTCAACTTCTCACGTTTTTTCTTCTACAAATTCTTGAGAACAAATTATGTTTTAATAAATCACTTTCGTATAAGAGTAATCAATTTTATACCTTATGAGTTTATGTGTGTTGGATTCTTAAACTGTTTATCTATGGTCTATTACCTTTTCAACGTTATCATTTTTTTGGTCATGCCATATTTGTATTGCTAGCTTGGTATAAGCTTCCATGTTCATAATTAATTTTCTTAAATTGATCATATCATCATTAATTTTTTAGTTCCAAAAAAGTACCAAAAATGAAGCCACCGGAAACCTCTGTTCTCTCTCCTCACCAACTCTATCCGGTAGCCTTACCTAACCTCCGATGAACCTCCGGCGCGTCTTTTTTCGCCGATTTACTCTTCGATTCATGCAGTTTTCTACCCTTTTTCTTCATCCTGACTCATTTTCCAGTTGTTCTTGTCCCTTTTGTTCTTCGATTGGGTGTTTACGTCCCCTGTTCCTTTTAAGTTGGTTTTCCGGTGTAGAACCTTGTTGTTCCATCGTCTTTTCAGTGGATTTATTTAGTTGTCTCTTAATCTCTTGCCACCTTCCTTAGATCTAACTTGTACCCTCACTGAAGCTCTTTGGTTAGGGTTTTATTTTCTGGGTTACGTGGTGCTGCACTGTTGTGCGTGTGGTTATCAGTGGCTGTTGTTGGTTGTTGTTCTATGTCTGTTTTGATGGCTTCGTCGATTTGTCCGTGGCCGTTTCTCGCAGCAGCAGAAACGGTGGTGCCAGAAATAACCAGAAAATCCTTCGCCCAAGCTGTGGCGATGGATTGTGATTCCGAAGTGACTCAACTCCCTCCGCGTGTTGTTATCGGTGATACTGTTCGTATTCGAATCACCCAAAAGGTGTATGAAGCCGAGTTTAACGACTGCAGCACTCATCTACATGGAAGAGTTACTATACAAAAGAATGAAGGCTTTGAAACTCAAAATGAAGAGTGTGTGGGCGAATTTGAGCAACTGGAATGTGACTCCTCTTGGGCGGGGTTGTTTCGAATTCAAGTTTAATTTGATTATAGACATGAGGCAAGTTGTAGCGCAAGGTACCATAAATCTTAAGGCTGGCATTCTAAGACTATTTTGTTGGTCACAAGACTTCAATGCCCAATCTTAGCAGCAAACGCACACGCAAATCTGGATTAGACTGATGCACTTGCCCTAGGAGTATTGGAGGGAGTAAACACTCCTTGAGATAGCATCGGGGGTTGGTACCCCTTTGTTGATAGATGATGCTACGAAGACTTGACTTTTCGGAATGTATGCTAGAGTGTTGGTCAATGTTAACATGTCAGAAAAACTCTTTGATTCAGTGTTGGTTGAGAGAGAAGGTTACACATTTCCTGTAGAAATTCAGTATGAGAGGCAACCCCTCTTTTGTTCACATTGCAAGACATTGGGTCATAGCATTCAGCAATGCAAGAGGCTAGGTGTTGGAAAGGTCAAGGAACCTTTTGCACAAGGTAAAAAAAGGGTGAGTCAACCTCAGGGTCCAGCCCACACTTCTGAAAATCTACATGCCAAGCATGGTCACACATCTAATTCTGAAGCCCCGCTGTCATTTGCCCCTCAGACACATACATCACCTACAACCAATCATTCCACAAACTTTACATTGCAGGGAGCTACATTCACCCAAACTATGCAGCCAAGTACCAAGAGAAAAAATGTTTCAGTATCATTCAGGGTTCCCGATTTGAATTTTGTTAGTAATCATCAAGCTAAGGACAAAGCAGTTGTTAATGAACCCCCTTTTTTGGCTCCTATTTTCTCTAGCAATCAAGAAGCTTTGGATGATCAAAGTCTTGACTTGCATAACTCCTTTGATATCCTGGGGGTTGAAAAAGATCAAACAGATGCTAGGAATTTAGTGAGCTCCATCAATCTAGAGGTGTCTTCTTTTGAGGAAGGTAGACCCTCGGAGATTGTGGGAATCACCACTGATCAGCAGCTCAAGTTGAATGATTAGAGGCGGTCATTCCCCATCACTCCTTCAACCTCATCACAGCAGGATGACAATGTTGGGCGGCTTTCATTGCCCAGTATCTTGCATGCTACCTCCATTAGCGTTGTGGATTTAGACATGTTGAAGGTTTGGGCAAATACTCATGGGCTTACTCCTATGCCGCAACCTATAACTACCATCTATGCTAGTTTGACAACTGACAAGCTCCCTTCAAGCCAAACCTTGGTTCCTTCTTCGAAATCCTCTCTCCATTTTGCTGCAGCCCTAAAGAGTGTGCAAATTCTTTCCAAATTTTGGGGGGATGAAGTAGATGGGGAGATGGAGGACACTCACATCCCTGACAAGAGACTAGAGGTGGAAAACTGTGCTGAAGCCTTTTTATCCGACTTTGAGCAGCACTATCCAAGTGTATATGAGAGTACTAAGGCAGAGAGAAAGAAGAAGAAACAGATGAACAAATTGAAGCCTACTAGCTTTAACTCAAAAGTGTGCTGAAGCCTACTCGTGCCCAAAAGGGTACCTCCAAAGATGTCTTGGCAGATACAGAATAGTTGGTTCAATTGCAATAGAATAACTGGGAATATCACTACTTTTGTTCAAATTTTCATAGAGAGGTAGTCTTGTAGCAGTTGATTGGCAAGAATGGTCATTATTTGTCTAGTTTTTCTGTATAATGGTGGTCTATGACACCTCTTTCCTTAGGACCTTTCCTTCTTGGGATAGATCCGATTTTTCTTTTCATAGGTTTTTTCACTTTGTGACTGTGCTGTATTGGTTAAGGCCTCTCCTGTCTTTTACAATTTAGTGCTTTGATAAAAAAAAAAATCTTAAATTATGAAGTTTGCATTTCATATATATATATATCATAAAACAAGTCCATCACAATAAAAGGTACAACCATAGTAGTTTTTATTATTGAAAATGATAACAATCAAACAAACAAGCATAAAAACATGACCATACAAAGGGAAATATGAGAGAAATGGATTCCTTCTCATCTTTTATTGAAAGCAACAAACAACAAAACAACCGTGACATTTTCTAGATGGACACACTGTTGGGAATGCCTCTGAAAGTCAATCCTGGCTCACTTGAAGGATAAAGCACAGTGTATGGCATCTTCACCGACCCATTCCTGTTTTTCAATGACTCATCATTGTTCCTTTCAATGAGCTTTTGCTCAATTTCAGCCAACTTCTTTCCCAACTTCTTGAAGGCCTCTACCGGCTCTGAATCGTAAGTCCAAATATCACCTTCAATTCTCTGTCCAATGTATTGCTCATCAGAAACATGTTTTGACAATCGCTCCATAACAGACAAGTTCACACGGGTTTCCTTCAATGGTGTGATTGTTCTCAAATACGCCTTCTCGTAGTCCTGAGCAAGCTCGTCATACTCAGCGGTTCCTTCCTCAGGCATGAATCTTCTGCTTTTCGTTGGTCGGTTAACAATGTATCCACCGTAAGGATATTGTCCAAAATTAACAGCTGCATGAAGTGCTGAAGCCATCCATATGAGGGTGGCGCAAGTTTCAATCAACTCTGCACGAGTTTTCATCTCAAACCACCATGTTGCATCCTTCAAGTCACCATGGCCCACTTCTACAAGTTCTTTCCAGAATGCTTGGAGCTCGGAATCATCTGCAACAGCTGCATCTAGCTTGTAATAGAAATTTACATATTCTTCAACCCATGACTTAATAGCGCCCCATATCTCTAGTCCATCAGTAGCATAAGGATAATCCTCTATTAAAAGGCGAACACCATATGGAGATTTCGGATCCTTAACAGCCACTCCTCTAGTTAACAAGCAAGGTAGATAATATTAACATTCAAAAATTTAAGTGATATTAATAACTATTTTACAACTTATTAAAATTAAGTTTGCTAGAGTTTGTTAGTAGATGGTTAGCTTATTAATTTCGTAGTTGCTTTGTTCATTCTCTATTGCTCTAAGGATACAAAACAAAACTCTTACATCTAAACTGACATCTCATGGGTGTAAAAGATTATTTTTGAGATCAATGTCTTTCTAAAAATGGACTAGACGAAGATGTAATAATTTGTAAGGTTACCTTTTGATTAGATCATTAGGTAGTCCTTGATCTGGGAAAACCCAATCCTTGTAAACATCAGAAGACAATTCCATTGAATAACTTCCGAACAAGTATGTTGACTCTATAATACCCCCCGCGTTGATCAACATATTTCGCGCATTGGCATTAATGTTCATTGTGTTGCGATAATGTGGAAGCAGGAGTTTATGAATAGGGTGAACCACACTAAGATTCCTATTTGTTGCTATGATGAATGGCTCAACAGAAGCATGAGTGTTCAACCTGTCACACATGTAGATATATATTCATAAAGTTACTCAGATAGATCAAATATTAGTGTTTGATTGTATAAAAAAAGATGGCTTAAATATGCCTTTAGTCCCTGCACTTTCATCAGATTTTGGCATTGGTCCCTATACTTTTTTTTGTTTGGAAATGGTCCCTGCACTTTGTAAAAATATTGGTATTGGTTCCTCTGTTAACTTTCTGTTAAAAAAAAAACACCAAACTATTGGTATTGGTCCATGCACTTTGTAAAAATATTGGTATTGGTTCATGCACTTTGTAAAAATATTGGTATTGGTGCCACGTGGCGTGAAATGATTGGGCCACGTGGCACTCCGTTAGTTTTGTGTTTTTTTTTTAACAGAAAGTTAACAGAGGGACCAATACCAATATTTTTACAAAGTGCAGGGACCAATGCCAAACAAAAAAAAGTGCAGGGACTAATGTCAAAATCTGATGAAAGTGCAAGGATTAATGACACATTTAAACCAAAAAAGATTAATGAAATTCATACCAATGGCTGACAAGTTGGTGATAGCAGGCGTCATTTACAACAGCGTAAGCCTTGGCAAGGCGCCAAATTGAAGCTTCAACACCTTCACTTTTAGGCGAATAAACCTTAGTATCAAAACTATCACCATCAGGATGTGGCACACTTAGTTCAATGTACATTGGCTTCAAAGTTCCATCATCTTGCAAATAGAGATAGGTCCTTGTGGCATAGGCCTTTGCGCCAGTTGCTTTTATTTTCCTCAAATATGGAATGATTGCATCGTGGTAATCAAGTACGTATAATCTATGGTCACTGGTAGCCTGTTAAACAGAATATAATTTAGCCATTATGGTTCCTTTGATTGAAAAAAATGAATTCAACAGAAAAATAATAGTAAAAATATTAATTTTTTCAAGTAACGTTGAAATGTAACACTCTTTACCTGTTCTACACTGACCCCATCCATGTATGGCTCCAAGTGCTTTTTGGATATTGTGGTTGTATCCTACATTAGACAGAGCAAGCAATGAGGTTAGTTGCCAATTATAAATGTAGCATGAAAATTGGATATGATAGTCTTTTTTATTTATTTCTTTTCTACTTGCTTAAAAATATTTAACTATTAAGTTTAATTACCACAAATTTTTTGATGACGTTTGGATTCACACCAGCAACCATCTCCCTTGCAAATTCCTCATCAGTCATCCATGCAGTGCGATCCTCTACTCATAGTAACAAATTTTCAAAAGATCCATGAGCTTTCTTTATATGATTGTGTATATAATTAAATATATTGTTAGGACTAGGAATTTATTGACTAATATATACCTTGAATCACTAGCGGTGTTGGAAACTCTGGACCAGCGAAAAGCAATAGCACATCATCAAAGGAGTCAAACTCTGGTTGATCGTTTTGTAATCCAACTAACGATCTTAATTGAGGTGTGTCGTATTGAGATATTGATTTGAGGGTGTTAACAACAAAGTCTGACGATTTCTCGGGGATGATTAATTCATCTCTTGGAATGTAAAATTATCCACTCCGACTCTCAGTCTCTGGATCTGTTCATTATAGTAACAAAATATGTTTTGTCGAAATAAATAAAAATATATATCACAACAAAAAATTGCAAACAGACAAGTGTTTGGAGTCTCACATTTCTTGAGGCGTTCTCTGCCAGTTCTTCCCCTTCGAGGGTAAGGCAAGGCGGTTGATCCCCCAAGAACTGGACGATACAAGCAAGGACTTTCGTCTGGTTGACCCAAATCATTGTAGACATCATAATCATATATTCTGTCCCATTCCTTACGCTCTCCAGTTCCATCTCCTCTTAAAGTCTTCAATTCTTCTTTGATGTAGTACACTAATGGTTGTGGTGCTTGACTTGGAAGGTATGCCTACATAATTTTAACCATTGGTGCTGTCAAGTTTTTGAAAAAGAGAAATATATATTTAAAAAGTGACATGGAAATAATAAAATGGTTTGAGCTCAGGTACGTGAGTTCAACTTCCTAAACAAACATTTTTTATAACTAATTGTTAACATTTGTCGCTAAAAAAAATATTGAACAAGATACATGTTGGATAGAATTGATATCATTACCTTGTTGGCAAAGAAAATGCGTTCAGTTTGATACTTTTCAGCATTGTAAATCCATGAGTTGCAAACAAAGTTTGTGGTCTCTTGGCATGGAACATTTTCGAGGTTCAAACTCACAAGGAAGATTTCATCTTGCGTATGATTCAGAATATAAAAAGCTCCTGGAATTCCCATGTGTTGGGGATCCCATTCAAAATGAATACTGTAAGCCTTATGTAATTTGTCTCCCAAATTTGGCATGGAAGTAACAAAACCATCCAAAAACGTTTCCTTTCCCACTTTTCCTTTTCCAGTAGCTATATTAAAAATGTAAAATATTAGTTTCTCAGTTTCACAATTGATTTATTTTCGGTGGTTTTTAGGGTGAGGGCTCAATTAAGTTCCTCATAAATGGACCAGAAAAAATATACCATAAGATTCAATCGATGATCGGAATTTAAAAGAAATAAAATGAGATTATCTATATTTCCCACACTATATTGCTCCTATCATCATCACCAAAACACAACTGCAAATATGTCAGAAAATTTAAATCCAGCAAACTGTCTTCAAACTCACAAAAATTGGAACTTCAGTGTTTGTTGTAAGAATTGCTACTGTTGATGCTCCAATAACATGTGTTCTCAATTAAAAAAAAAAAATGTTCTCTTATGTCCACCAAGTGCTTACTTGAAGAAAATTCTCTGCAGCATATCGGACATTCTTAAATTTTGCTTTCCAAGTGCTTATTTTTAAGATTAATTTTCTTATTTAATGAATCACCACTTTCAGTAACTAATTTAATCATTCATGCGTTGTTAGTATTGTTCCCTTGTTCTTGATGATGTTGTAATTGTGTTTTTTCAATTGTTATTATTGTCGTGAGAAGCAACATAATGCAATGTCTCCTTTGGTGGTTATGTCCGATGAAGAGTAGTTTTACTGTGTCGTGAGAAGCAACATAATGTAATTTTTCTTTCTCTATGTTGGAAAATTACAGAACCACCGTCCAAAAATTATTGAATCAGTGATATTTCAGATCTCTTATGGTTACTTTCATCTGGAGCATTCATGGATGGAGATATGAGGGCATTATTGTCTGTGAGAATGTACAAATGTTCTTATTTTTATTTCTAGCTAATCTTGATCATTGATTAGACTTGATGTTGCATTTTTATGGTCCGTCGGTGATGGATTTTGTTGAGTTGACCTTAGAATCACCCTTTATTCTCAACTAATTTTTTTTCAATTTTTTTTTTTACAACTAAATTTTTCTTTTCGCCTATACAATTTGTCATCCATGTGGCATGAGGTATATCAAAGTGAGAACAACTTCAATATTTTTGTGATAACTGATATTTGATTATTTATATGACCAATAATCTACATCAAAATCACTATTGTATATATAATATCAATTTTGATTAACTGAATCAAAATCTCTTTTAAAATATAAGATAAAATTACTTGCATAGATAAAAGTGATGAACTGAATCAAAATCTCTGTTCAAAACTTAAGGTCGATTATATATGGTGATTTTTTTTTTTTTTTTAAGGATAGTAGTGGCACGATTCTTGATCACTAGTGGATAATATATTTAAAAAATGACAAAAATAACTTATGTTGCCTTTTAACTTAATTTTAGGTAGTGATTTGGTCCTTTTACCTTTTTTTCCCATGTCATTTTGGTCCATCACCCATATGATTTTCATGTTCAGATTCATGGTTTTATTTTTATTTTTTTAGGGAACAAATTCATGGTTTTATGTTGGGTCAACATATTAAAAAAAAAAGATTAAGAGCGTGCATAAGGAAATAACATCATAGATTAATAAAGCTTGAAATTTAGTCTTTGTGAGTTTAACTCAGTTGGTAAGGACGTTGTATAATTTATGCAAGGGTCTGGATTCGAACCTTAGACAACCCACTTCTCCACAATTAATTGTGTGAGCTTTAGCCACTAGGCTACTAGACAAAAAGAAAAGCTTGAAATTTATATTTAAAAACGGGTGAAAGATTAAAATGAAGTGGAAAAGAAATTAAGAATTAAATCGTTGTATAAAATTAGACTAAAAGACCCATGTGTAATTTTGCCTTAAAAAAAAAATACTGCCTCCATCTATAGATGTAGAATCACTTTGAGATTTTTATTGTCCATTTTTATAATCTTCTTTGAATTTTTCAACTTTTTTATTATGAGTCTTTCCCAACATACTGCTGTTTTATTTTTTGGTACATGCAATAAACCAGTTATCAATTGTCAACAAGTTTATTCTTTGTTTTCGATGATTAACTTTTCGTAGTAACAAGCATAATCCATATTATTATTACTACTACCGCCAATTTTCTTAGTTATCATGATTTTGTCAAATGCATTCATGTATTTATGCAAAAAAAAATGTATTTATGGACAAAGGTATAATAATTAATAATCATCATCAAAATAAAGCTCAAATTGGTATACTTGAGAAGAAAATATTGAAACCTATTTTGGTCCTTGAAAATAAAAATTATCAGTCAAATATTCACAAATTTCAAATATTATTGTTCTAATTGGTCATCATTTTTCAGATAACTTTTGTAGACATTTTAATCTGATCAATTACTATTTTAACCAATATTTAGAGTCAATTGTTATTTAAATTATTTCATTTACAATTTCATCATTATTTATTAAATGAGATAACAAAAATATTTAAAATAGTTGCATAGATTTGATATAACTTTCACCAACTTTATCCAAAAAAAATGTCCATTTGCACGTTAGTGTATATTGGTAGATAAAGAAATTATTACCATCAGCTTTGGAAGCACTAATCAACTTGAAACCCACAGAATGGTCCAACAAGGTAGGAAGAATGGTATCACCTTCATTCTTGACAACAGTATCACCAATAACTTTGTAGTTCAATGCATTCTTTTTCATCAAAACCACAGTTCCCTTCAGCAATGGGACCATGTTCAATGAAGTCATCTTTGATGCTTAAATGTATTACACTATCTTTGGCAAATGAAAGAAATGCTTGTGTCTTGTAACCATGGGGGATGCTTAGTATTTATAGTACTTGATGGGATCACAAGGTTAGTTCAAAAAAGATAAAATATTCTTTGATTCATCAATTAACTGCTACTTGTGACACAATTGGAGAACATCTTACATCACTCAAAATAGATAATAGCATAAAACAATGAATTTGCAAACAAACTTACATCACTCAAATTAATTAGTAGCATAAAACGTCAAAATACATACAAATGATATGACAAAATTTAAGTGATTAGAGTATTCATGTCTTCATATTAACAACTTTGACGATCAACTCGTTGATTAAATTTATAATGATCGATGTTGAAATGTGTCAATCGAAACGAAACAATACCACAACAATCTATCTCAAAAAAATAAAATCCACCACACTTACGGGAAATAAAAAAAAACATTACACTAGGATGACAAATAAAATAACGTCACACTAAAACAACGAAATCACAAAAGAAAACCTAATCTATGTAAAAATTATTGATTTATTTATATTAAAAGAGAGAACAAATTAACAATATATATCCAAAAAATACCTAAAACCAATCATCTTCCATCAATGAAGAAGAAGAAGAAGAAAGATAAAACTTAGAGATATGGTTTCTCTTTAATAAAGATATGGTTTCTTTTCCATCAATGAATTGGGGCCGGCAAAATTATGGAAACTTAAATAACAAATACTTCCTCCGTCTTATAATAATTGAGTCATTTGTAAAAAAAATATTGTCTCATAAAAATTGACTCATTTCACTTTTTAATTCAATAATAATTATTTTTTTCAATTATAACTCTAATTAATACTACTTTTATCACTCCTAATTCAATATATTCTATTTTGTATTTATAATAAAAAAATGAATAAACAATACTTAACAAGACACTCAAAACTATTTTTCTCTCTCTTTCATTTATAATGAGATCGAGGGAGTACGTAGTATGTGGTTGTCTTGTGTGAGAGATTCCAAAAAGACTGTATATGCGCGGGTTTTTACTGACCATATTGGTGCTATGGTCATTAATTACTGTTTTTTTAATCTAATATGGTCATTAATAACTGTGCTTTGCTCTATTGTTAATTGTATTAATACGTGTACGAGCTAGTAAATCCAAATCTTCCGATCACGGCTCCTATATTGAGAAAAACGCCCATTGTTTTACTACCAGTGCACAAGAAACACGTTGGGAAATACTTTAATGTGTAGTTAAAACCCAAGAGGCTCAAACGAGAGAAACTATAGAGTTAAAAGTTAAAACTACCGGTAGCAAAAGATTTAAGGGTTAGACTAACATGTGTGTTTAAGGTATATGTTAAAAATTCCATAAGTAGCAGTTATTTATTGTAAAAAAAAATTAATTTTCAACTTTTAACAAAATAAAATGACATAATTTCCATAGGAGAATTTTACTATCAGATTTTTTAATATGTACTCTCCGTCCCAATTTACAAGAAAAAAATTCTTTGTTTGTTCAAAGTTATAAGCAAATTGTATTCATTTTTCTCTTCCTTTCAGTTTCTCTATAAATAATAATCAATGAAAATTATTTTTACATCTTTTTAGAAAACTTATTTGATAACACAACTATACTACAAACTACTATGTTTTAGTTTTCCTAATAAGTGTGAAATAATTTTTTTTCTTCTTATAATTTGAGACAAAGAGTGTATCTTTAACATTCCCATTGTTTAATTAATTGAAACAAGGAAATGATAACTTGTAACCTTAATCCATTTGTTCGAGAGTTTTGGAGGAGAGGGGAGGGAAGATTTTTAATTTGAAGTGTTTGGTTCAATTTTTAGAAGGGGATGGGAGGGGAGCAAATCTCTTTAAAATTTTATTGCATTGCCATAATTATCCTTAAATTAATTTCAAATCTCAATATTAACTTTGTAACAACTTTTTATTATTATTAGATTACATTATCTTTCTAACACTCTTATTATTATTAGGTTATCTTATTCTTGTAACAATTTTTTTTTTTGAAAGAAACAATTTTTATTATTATTTTGTTATATTTTTCTTGTAACAACTTTTATTATTATATTATCTATCACTCTTATTTGTTACATCTAAAAACCACTTCTACTACTACTTTGTTGATGTCAACGGCCTTATTATTATTATCATCATATTTTAATTCAACTTATTATTGTTTGTTGTTCCTTTTTTTTTTCAATGTTAATTCACCGATTCATGTCTTGTCGTGCAAAATATATATGAGCCTGTTTGAGATAAAAATAAGCAGCTTAGATGTGTGCTTGTCATTCGCCGGTCTCTAAAATCGTAAAATCAAGTAGTTTATTTTATTTAATTAAGTTTAATGGTAAAACGGTAAAATAATTTTAAAATCTCTTCCTCTCCCCTCCCCTTGCGAACCAAACACGTTTTTAAT